>Ga0172380_10001132_pt1 | contig 47180 bp, 37 predicted proteins | sample Leawe162metaG_FD_119747 | JGI IMG/M metagenome (GOLD analysis project Ga0172380, IMG submission 119747) | Leachate microbial communities from a municipal landfill in Southern Ontario, Canada - Leachate well 162 metaG | ecosystem: Engineered > Solid waste > Landfill > Unclassified | place... | reverse complement strand
TTCCCGACGGCTTCGTGCAGCGGCTGACCGGCGCGACCCTCACCCGGCTGGATCGGCGGGCCAAATACCTGCTCGGCCATCTCGATCGCGGCGATGTGCTGATCATGCACCTGGGCATGACCGGCCGGTTCGAGATAGAGGCGGCGGCGGGAACGGTGCGGCCCGGCGAGTTCGTCTACGCCGCCCCGCCCGATCCGAAACACGCCCATGTGGTGTTCGAGACCGAACGCGGCGGGCGGGTGACCTATTCCGACCCGCGCCGGTTCGGCTTCATGGGGCTGGTTCCGGCCGGCGAGTTGGCGACCCACCCGTGGTTCGTCGGCATGGGTCCCGAGCCGCTGGGCCCCGACTTCACCGCCGAACTGCTGGAAAAGGCCTTCGCGGGACGCAAACAGAACGCCAAGGTGCTGCTGCTCGACCAGCGCATGGTCGCCGGGCTGGGCAATATCTATGTCTGCGAGGCCTTGCACCGGTCGGGCATCTCGCCGACCCGGCCGGCGGGGAAGATACCGACGAAGGCGCTGCCGGGCCTGGTCGCGGTGATCCGCGCGGTGCTGGAGGAGGCCATCGAGGCCGGCGGTTCGACCCTGCGCGACTTCTCGGCGGCGGACGGGGCGCTGGGCTATTTCCAGCACCGCTTCCAGGCCTACGGCCGCGAGGGCCAGCCCTGCCTGACGCCGGGCTGCGGCGGAATCATCGCCCGCATCGTCCAGGGCGGGCGATCGACGTTCTATTGCGCCGGCTGCCAGAAATGAGCGGGCGGTCGCCATCAAGGCCTTCAGGGCGTTTTGTCATCATCCCGGTCGGCCGGTTTCGAGGTAAGCCAAACACATGACCCGCCGCCTCCTGTCGCCCCTCGCGGCTCTCGTTCTGCTCCTCACCGCCACCCCGGCCGCCGCCGAGCCGCCGGTGTGGACCGTGCGCGACGCCGACTCGACCATCGTGCTGTTCGGCTCGGTGCATGTGTTGCCCGCCGATCTGGACTGGCGGCCCGACGCCCTCGACGCGGCCCTGGCGAAAGCCGACGACCTGTGGTTCGAGACCCCCGTCGATGCGGAGAACGAGGCCGCGGCCGGCCGGGCCGCCATGGCCAGCGGTTACCTGCCGGCGGACCAGAGCCTGTCGGCTTTGCTGTCGCCGGAGGGCCGCGCCCGGCTGGACCGCGTCGGCGCGCGCCTGGGCGTCTCGCCGGCCGCCATCGACCGCCTGAGACCCTGGTTCGCCGACGTGACCATCGGGGTCGTCGCCCTGATGAGCCAGGGGGCCAGCGTGACCACGGGCGTCGAACGCACCCTGGCCGACGCCGCTCCAGGGGCGCGGCGGCGCGCCTTCGAGACGCCGGCCGAACAGATCGCCTTCTTCGCCGACGCGCCGCTGGCCGACCAGCTGGCCTCGCTGGAGGACACGCTCAAGCAGATCGATGAGGATCCGGCCTACTACGACCGGCTGATCGACGCCTGGGTCGATGGCGACACCCGGGCGATCGAGGACCTGGGGCTGACGCCGATGAAGCAGGTGTCGCTGTACCTCTATGACCGGCTGATCGTGCAACGGAACCGGCGCTGGGCCGAGACCATCGCCGAACGCCTGGCCGGGGCGGGCGAGACGGTGATCGTCGTCGGGGTCGGCCATCTGGTGGGGCCCGACAGCGTGCCGGCCCTGCTGCGGGCCCGGGGCTTCAAGGTCGAGGGACCCTGAGCAAAGAGGCTTGAGCCGGACGCGGCCGGCGGGCACAACCGCGCCCATGACCTATCAGACCCTGATCGTCGAGACTCCGGCCGAGGGCGTGACCCTCGTCCGGCTCAACCGCCCCGAGGCGCTCAACGCCCTCAACAGCCAGCTGCTGGACGAGCTGGGCCAGGTCCTGGACGCCGCCGCCGCGGACGAGGCCGTCCGCTGCCTGGTGCTGACCGGCTCGGACCGCGCCTTCGCCGCCGGCGCCGACATCAAGGAGATGTCGGACAAGTCCTACGCCCAGATGATGACGCTCGACTTCTTCACCGCCGGGGCGCGCAAGCTGGAACAGTTCCGCAAGCCGGTCATCGCCGCGGTCAGCGGCTATGCCCTGGGCGGCGGCTGCGAGCTGGCGATGATGTGCGACTTCATCATCGCCTCGGAGACGGCGAAGTTCGGCCAGCCGGAGATCAACCTGGGCGTCTCGCCCGGCATCGGCGGGACCCAGCGGCTGACCCGCTTCGTCGGCAAGGCCAAGGCCATGGACATGATCCTGACCGCCCGGATGATGGACGCCGCCGAGGCCGAACGCGCGGGCCTGGTCTCCCGCGTGGTGCCCGTCGACAAGCTGCTCGAGACCGCTCTGGAGGCCGCCGGCAAGATCGCCGGTCATTCGCCGCTGGCGGTGATGATGAACAAGGAACTGGTCGAGGCCGCCTACGAGACCACCCTGTCCACGGGTGTGGCCCTGGAGCGCCGGCTGTTTCACTCCCTGTTCGCCTTCGAGGACCAGAAGGAAGGCATGGCGGCCTTCGTCGAGAAGCGAAAGCCGGGTTTCACCGGCAGATAACGTCAGGGCTCCGGGGCGCGGATTTACAGGTCCCCGGGCTGTTCACATTGACGGGCGCCGCTGGCGGGATGGGACCGGCCTGGACGGGGTGGAGCCCAGCCTTCATGCGGCGAGCCTAACCCAGGAGTTCGTCCGTGTGTTCGCCCAGCTTCGGCGCGCGGGCGCCGGGCATGCGCTGGCCATCGACCTTCACCGGCATGGCCAGCATGTGCAGGCCCTGGTGTCGGTCGGGGTGATCGACCAGGTCGCGCATGCCGACCTCCGCGACGAACGGATTGTCGAGGGCCTGGAACAGGTCGTTGACCGGGCCGAACGGCACGCGGCCGGCGAACAGCGCGGTCCAGTGGGCGGTCGGCTTCGACGCGAACAGGGCGTCCAGCGCCAGCGTCAGGGCCGGCAGGTGACGCGCGCGGTCGGCGAGGGTGGCGAAACGTGGGTCGGCGGCCAGGTCCGCGCGGCCGGTCGTGTCGCAGAACTCGGCCCAGAACTTCTCGTTCATGCACATCAGCTGGCCATAGCCGTCGGCGGTCTTCACCCGCTGCACGGGGGCGAGGGACGGATGGGCGCCGTTCGGCAGACGGCCCGTCGGGTGTCGCTCGTTCATCGCCCAGACGGCCGGATAGCTGAGCTGGTGCAGGGCCACGTCGAACAGCGAGACATCGACGTCGCAGCCTTCGCCCGTCGTCCGCGCCGACAGGATCGCCGAGACCACCCCGAAGGCGAAGGTCGCCCCGCTCATGAAGTCGATGATCGACACGCCCATGCGCGCCGGCGGGCCGTCCGGCTCGCCGGTCAGGCTCATCAGGCCGCACTCGGCCTGCATCGGATAGTCGTAGCCGGGCCAGGCCTCGCGGCTGTTGTTCCGTCCGTAGGCCGACAGATGACCGCAGACGATGGCCGGGTTGATCGCCTTCAGCGCGTCGTAGGTCAGGTCCAGCTTCGCCGGCTGGTCGCCGCGCAGGTTGTTGATCAATGCCTCGGCGCCGGCGACCAGCCGTTCGAAATCGGCCCGGCCTTGCGGCGTCTTCAGCTCGATGGCGGCCGATTTCTTGCCGCGGGAGAAGGTCTGGAAATACTGGCTGTCGTTGTCGCCCAGCATGAAGGGCCCGGTCGGCCGCGAGGCGTCGCCGCCCATCGACGGGGCCTCGATCTTGATCACCTCGGCGCCCAGCTCGGCCATCAGCAGGGTCGCATAGGGGCCGGCCCCGTAGTGTTCGATGGTCAGGACGCGGACGCCCTCGAGCGGGCGTTTCAACGGCGGGTCTCCATGATCTCGCTCCCGAATGCCCCTCCGGGCTAGGCGCGCGGGGCGGAGGGGTCAAGTCGGACAGACTTGCAATTGAGAATAATTCTCATTGCCGGCCAGCAATGGTGAAGCTAAGAACGACTCGCAATCGCAAGGCGCCCGTTCGGCGGCGCTTCGACCGGGGTCTGATTTCCATGCGCACCAACACCGCCAGCGGCGTCACCACACGGGTCAAGCGGGCGCTCGGCGCCGCGGCCGTCGCCGGAGCGGCGGGCCTGTCGCTGGCGCCCGGCCTGGCCCTGGCGGCCGACGTGGACCGCGCGATCACGGCCAGCGAGGTCGATGCGGCCACGCCAGTCCAGGCGGTCGATGTCTATGGCGCCAGGCCCAACCGGCCCAGCTCGACCAAGGCCACGGCCGCGCCGCTCGACACGCCCCAGACGGTGACCGTGGTCTCCGACCGCACCATCCGCGACCAGAACCTGCTGACCCTGCGCGACATCCTGCAGACCGTGCCCGGCATCACCTTCGGCGCCGGCGAGGGCGGCGGCGGCTATGGCGACAGCATCAACCTGCGCGGCTATTCGGCCAACAACGACGTGACCACCGACGGCCTGCGCGACAGCGCCCAGTACAGCCGCACCGACCCGTTCAATCTGCAGCAGATCGAGGTGATCAACGGAGCCAACTCGGTCTACGCCGGGGCCGGCTCGGTCGGCGGCTCGATCAACCTGGTCAGCAAGGCGCCGCGGATCGCCGACACCACCTTGGTCAGCGTCGGCGCGGGCACGGACGGCTACGGCCGCTTCACCCTCGACGCCAACCGGATGCTCGGCGAGTCCGTGGCGGTGCGGCTGAACATGATGGCCCACGGCAACGACGCGCCGGGGCGCGACGTCGAGCGCTTCAGCCGCTGGGGCGTCGCCCCGGCGATCACCTTCGGCATCGATGGCCCGACGCGGGTGACCCTGGCCTGGTTCCACCAGGAGGACGACAACGTCCCGCAGTACGGCGTGCCCTACGCCTCGAACGCCTTCCTCAACGGGCCGCTGCCGGGTGTCGATCCGTCGAGCTACTACGGCTACCGCAACATCGACACCCAGGAGATCGGCGTCGATAGCCTGACTCTGCGCATCGTCCACGAGTTCAGCGACAGCCTGACGCTGACCAGCACCGCCCGCTGGCAACAGGTCACCCAGCTGACCGTCGTCGATCCGCCGCAGGGGGCCTGGTGCCTGGCCAGCGGCTTCAACGCCCAGACCGGCGCGGCCTGTGGCGCGCCGGGGGTCTATACGCTGAGCGGCCCGCGCGGGAACCTGCGCGACACGACCAACACCCAGCTGGTCAGCCAGACCGACTTCAACTGGAAATTCGCGACCGGCGGCTGGGCGCACAACCTGGTGCTGGGCGTCTCGCTCTCGAACGAAACCTACGATCTGACCACCGGCCGGCTGTTCTTCAACGACAACGGCTCGGCGGTGGTCCTGCCGACCATGAGCATCGCCAATCCGGACAATCGCTACGCCGGCCCGGTCAATTTCCTGACCAGCGCGATCAGCGATGGCGAGCTGGCCAACCAGGCCGTCTATGTGTTCGACACCGTCGAGCTGAACGACCACTGGCGGTTCAATGGCGGCCTGCGGGTCGAGCGCAACGAGGGCGAGTTCGTCTCGACGCCCTACACCTGGGCCGTGGGAACGCCGCCCACGCGGATCGCCGGCGTGACCACCATCGCCAGGAACGAGGAGACGCTCGTCTCCTGGCGCGTCGGGCTGGTCTACAAGCCGGTGGAGAACGCCAGCCTGTACATCGCCTATGGCAACACCCGGACGCCGTCGCAGGCGACCGTCAACGGCGGCTGTTCGACGACCGGGGTCAACCAGAACTGCAACGTCGAGCCCGAGGAGGGCGAGGTGCTTGAGCTGGGCGCCAAATGGGACGCGTTCGACGGCCGCCTGTCGCTGACCGGCGCGCTGTTCCAGAACGAGCGGACCAACATCCGGCTCAATTCCAACGACCCGGCCATCCCGGTCCAACAGCTCGACGGCGCCTCCCGCGTGCGCGGCGCGACCCTGGGCGTGGCCGGGCGGCTGACCGATCGCTGGACGGTGCTGGCCAACTACACCTGGCTGGACAGCGAGATCCTGCAGAACATCGCCTCGACGGCCCTGCCGCCGAACAATGTGGACTACACTAGGGGTGATCCGATTCCGATGACGCCGGAACACGCGTTCAATCTGTGGAACACCTTCATGGTCACCGACAGGGTGATGGTCGGCTACGGCGCGACCTATTCGGGGGACTACGCCTTCGCCCGGGCCGGCGCGTCGTCCCCGCTGCTGTTCTCCGACCCCTACTGGCTGCACAACGCGGCCGTGACCTGGACGGTGAACGACGACGTCAGCCTCCAGCTCAACGTCAAGAACCTGACCGACGAGGAATACTACACCCGCATCCGGTCCAGTTCGGGCTTCGGCTGGGCCACGCCCGGCGACGCCCGGTCGGCCCAGGTGTCGCTCAACTACCGCTTCTAGACCCTCGCCAAGGACAACCCGCCATGATGCTGCAGATTCCCGGCGTGCTGGACAAAGACGAGGTCGCGCGGCTGCGGGGGCTCATCGACGCCGCGGACTGGACGGACGGCAACGTCACCTCCGGCTTCCAGTCGGCCCTGGCCAAGCAGAATCGCCAGCTGCCGGAAGGCTCGCCCGCCGCCCGCGAGGCCGGCGCGACGATCCTGGCGGCGCTGGAGCGCAACCCGCTGTTCGTCGCCGCGGCCCTGCCGGCGCGGATCTATCCGCCGCTGTTCAACCGCTATGGCGTCGGCGACGGCTTTGGCGACCACATCGACAATTCCATCCGCCAGAACCGGATCGACGGCACGCGCGTGCGCACCGACCTGTCGGCGACCCTGTTCCTGACCGAGGTCGGGGACTATGACGGCGGCGAGCTGACCGTCGATGACACCTACGGCGTCCATCAGGTCAAGCTCGGCGCGGGCGACATGATCCTCTATCCGGCGTCCAGCCTGCACCGGGTCGAGGCGATCACCCGCGGCGCGCGGGTCTCGTCCTTCTTCTGGATCCAGAGCCTGGTGCGCGACGACGCCCGGCGGGCCCTGCTGTTCGACATGGACATGGCCATCCAGCGCGCCGGGACGACCCTGGGCCAGGGCGACCCGTCGATCGTCTCGCTGACCGGCGCCTACCACAACCTGCTGCGCATGTGGGCCGAACCCTGACGATCCGGCGGGATTCGATCCAGATCGACGCCGCGCACACCCAAAGTTTACCGGTCGCCGGCAAAGGTCGCCGCCATTGAGGGGCGGAAGCGAATCATGGCCGGCGCGAAGACCGGAAATCGAACATCCAGACAGCGGCCCCCCACGTCCGCCGCCGCGCGCTGGTTCTTCGACAACGCCCTGGACATGTTCGCCGTCGTCAACCGCGATGGCGTGTTCATCGACATCAACGACGCCTGGGAGCGGGTCACCGGCTGGCGGCGCGAGGACCTGGTCGGCAAGACCATCTTCGAGCTCCTCCACGAAGACAGCTACGAGGAAGCGCGCGACACCCGCCGGCGCCTGAAGCGCGACGGCCAGACCGTCAACCAGCTGAGGATCCGCCGCAAGAACGGCGAGTGGATGTGGATTCAGGGCCGCTCGCGGCTCGACCCCAACGACGACATGGTCGGCACCCTGCACGACATCACCGAGGTGGTCCTGCAGAAGGAGGAACTCGAGGCGGCCCGCAAGACCCGCTCGATGCTGTCCGAGGCGGCCGGCATCGGAACCTGGAGCTACGAACCGCACGGCGACCGCATCGAATGGTCCGAGGACATCCTGGCCCTGTGCGGCTGGGACCAGGCGGACATCGACAACACCGCCAGGTTCAACGCCATCGTCGATCCCGTCCAGAAGGACATGGTCAACGCCGTCTTCGCGCGTGGCGTCACTACCGGCGAGGGGGCGACGATCGAGCACCGCTTCTTGACCCGCGACGGCCGCTGGCTGACCATGCGGGCGACCTTCCGCACCGAGCGCCGCGGCGAGGTCTTCGCCCTGAAGGGCATTTCCCAGGATGTAAGCGAGCTGGTCGAGGCTCGCGACGCGGCCCGCGAGGGCGAGCGCCGGGTCCAGGCCCTGATGGAACAGGCGCGCATGGACGCCTGGCGCCAGGAGTTGGCGCTGGGCGCGGCCGACGCCGGCGCCTTCGAGATCGATCATGTCGCCCGGGACCTCTGGGCCAGCGAGCAGTTCTTCCGCCTGGTCGGCCGACGCATGACCTATGACGAGATCGCCACGCCGGTCTGGTCGTTCGTGCATCGCGACGACCGCGGCCTGGTGTTCGAAACCAACCGGCGCTGGACCCGGGGCGAAGAGAACATCTCGATGGAATTCCGCATCCTGCTGCCGGACGGGCAGGAGCGCTGGGTCCGCGCCTTCTACCGGCTGGACCGCCCGACCCGGAAGGGCGTGGGCCTGATCCTCGATATCGACGCCCGCAAGCGTCAGGAGCTGGCCCTGGTCGAGGCGCAGCGGGCCGCCGAGGCGGCGGCCGAGGCCAAGGCCAGCTTCCTGGCCAACATGAGCCACGAAATCCGCACCCCGATGAACGGCGTGCTGGGCGTGCTGCATCTGCTCAAGGGCGAGACCATCAGCGACGACGGCCGGCGCCTGCTGGACGAGGCGCTCAGCTGCGGCCAGATGCTCTCGACCCTGCTGGACGACGTGATCGACTTCGAACGCATCGAGGCCGGGCGGCTGGATCTGAACGACGAGCCGGTGGACGCCGGCGAGCTGGCCCGCAGCGTCTTCCGGCTGCTGGAGCCCCAGGCGCGGGGCAAGGGGCTGACCCTCGACCTCGAGGGCGCGGAGGGTCTGGGCTGGGTGCGGTCCGATCCGGTCCGCCTGCGCCAGTGCCTGTTCAATCTGATGGGCAACGCGGTGAAGTTCACGATCGCCGGCGGCGTCACCCTGCGTTGCGCCCGGCCGACGCCGGGCCGCCTGGCCTTCGAGGTCCGCGACACCGGCATCGGCATCCCGCTGGAAGCCCAGGACCGGCTGTTCGAACGGTTCCACCAGGCCGACGCCTCGACCACCCGCCGGTTCGGCGGCTCGGGCCTGGGCCTGACCATCACCCGCCGGCTGGCGGAGATGATGGGCGGCGAGGTGTCGTTCGAGTCGATGCCCGGCGTCGGCTCGGTCTTCCGCCTGGAGATCGCCGCGCCCGACGCCCTGGCGGCGGCGCCCCTGGCCGATCTGGCCGGCGCGCCGCTGGAGGATCTGCGGGTCCTGGTCGTCGAGGACAACGCCACCAACCGGATGATCGCGGTCAAGATGCTCGAAAGCCTCGGCGCGTCGGCCCAGACCGCGGTGGACGGCGCCTCAGGGGTCGAGGCGGCCTCGACAGGCGTGTTCGACCTGATCCTGATGGACATCCAGATGCCCGGCATGGACGGTCTGGAAGCCTGCCGGCGGATCCGCGCCCAGGCCGGACCCTCGGCCGCGACGCCGATCATCGCCCTGACCGCCAACGTCCTGTCGCACCAGCGCGACACCTATCTGGCCGCCGGCATGGACGGGGTGGTTGGCAAGCCGATCTCGCCCGCCGCCCTGCTGGCCGAGATCTCGCGCCTCGCCGCCGGACCGCCCGACGCGGCGGTCGCCGAGGCCCAGGTCGCCTGAACGTCTTCCGTCGCCGCGCGGTTCTGCTAGACCTTGCCCGTGGCGTCTGGGGGGAAGATCAGCATGACGACGGCGGAAGCGGCGCGCGAAGACGCGCCCGTCTCGATGCGAACGGTGGTCCTGGCCTCGTCGGCCGGCACGGCGTTCGAGTGGTATGATTTCTTCGTCTTCGGCACCCTGGCCTCGGTCATCGGCAAGAACTTCTTCGCCGAGCTGGGCGACACCGCCGGCGTGCTGGCGGCTCTGGGCCTGTTCGGCGCGGGTTTCTTCTTCCGGCCCCTCGGGGCGCTGATCTTCGGCCGCATCGGCGACCGGGCCGGCCGCAAGGGCGCCTTCCTGATCACGGTCATCCTGATGGGCGGGGCGACCTTCGCCATCGGCCTGCTGCCGACCTACGCCATGGCCGGGCCACTGGCGCCGCTGCTGCTGATCCTCATGCGGATCATCCAGGGCACGGCGCTGGGCGGCGAGTATGGCGGCGCGGCCATCTACGTCGCCGAGCACGCGGCGCCCGGAAAGCGCGGGGCGATGACCGGCTGGATCCAGACCTCGGCCGCGTTCGGCCTGCTGGGCGCCCTGCTGGTCATCCTGGCGGCCCGCACGGTGCTGGGCGAGGAAGCCTTTGTCGCCTGGGGCTGGCGCATCCCGTTCCTGGTCTCGGTCGGCCTGCTGGGCGTGTCGATCTGGATGCGGCTGAAACTGTCCGAGAGCCCGTCGTTCCAGAAGCTCAAGGATGCCGGTGAGGAATCGAAGCATCCCTTCCGCGAGGCTTTCGGCCAGTGGAAAAACCTCAAGCTGGTCCTGCTGGCGCTGGTGGCCGTGATGTTCGCCCAGGGGGCCGTCTGGTACACGGCCTTCTTCTACCTGCCGGTGTTCATCGAGCGGTTCCTCAAGGTCGAGCCCCGGACGGTCAACCTGCTGGTCATGGCCGCGACCGCGGTCAGCGCGCCGCTCTACGTCTTCTTCGGCTGGCTGTCGGACAAGGTCGGCCGCAAATGGGTGCTGTGGTTCGGCATGAGCCTGGCGCTGGTCGCCTTCTTCCCCGCCTTCCACCAGATCGCCCGCTACGCCAACCCCGCGCTGGCCGAGGCCGGGCAGCGCACGCCGGTGACGGTGATCGCCGACCCGGCCGCCTGCAACCTGCAGTTCGACCCGGTGGGCAAGGCGGTGTTCACCACCTCCTGCGACATCGCCAAGAGCGCCCTGGCCAACGCTGGCGTTTCCTATCTCAACGAAGCGGGCCCGGCGGGCGCGCCGGCCCGGGTCCGCGTCAGTTCGGCCGAAGTCGTGTCGGTCGAGGGCGGCGGCCTGGACAAGGCGGCGCTGAAGGCGGCCAAGACGGACTTCGAGACCCGGCTGAAGGCGGCCCTCGTCGCGGCCGACTATCCGGCCAGGGCTGATCCCGCCCGGACGAACCTGCCGGCCCTGTTCGGGGTGATCATGGTCTTCGTGGTGGCGGCCACGGCCCTGTATGGCCCGCAGGCCTCGGCCCTGGTGGAGCTGTTTCCCACGCGCGTTCGCTACACCGCCCTGTCGCTGCCCTATCACGTGGGCACGGGCTGGGTCGGCGGGTTCGTGCCGTTCACGGCGTTCGCCATCGTCACCGCGACGGGCGATATCTACGCGGGCCTCTGGTACCCGTTCGTCTTCACCCTGATCAGCGTGGTGGCGACCCTGTTCCTGTGGCCGGAGACGCGCGGCCGCGACCTGGACGCCTAACCGCGCCCCGTCGGCCGCTCGACGGCCCGGCCGAAGGCGTTGGCGGCGAACACCGCGGCGATGGCGATCACTGTCGCCACGGCGCACAGTGTCAGGGCCCGCCCCTCGCCGCCCGGCGCCTGCACCGCCTGGTAGATGGCCGTCGGCAGGGTCAGGGTCTCGCCCGGAATGGCCGCCGCGAAGGTGATGGTCGCCCCGAACTCGCCCAGCGCCTTGGCGAAGCCCAGCACGGCCCCGGCGATCAGGCCCGGACCAGCCAGCGGAACGGTAATCCTCAGCAGGCGGAGCAAAGGTCGCGCGCCCAGGGTCAGGGCGACCTCATCGACCTCCGGATCGATGGCCTCGATGGCGAGGCGGATCGGCCGGACCATCAGCGGAAAGGCCATCACGGCCGAAGCCAGGGCCGCGCCGGTCCAGTCGAAGGCGAAGACCACGCCGATCTCGGCCAGCGGCCGGCCCAGCGGGCCGTTGCGTCCCAGGAGGACCAGCAGGGCGTAGCCCGTCGCCACGGGCGGCAGCACCAGCGGCAGATGCACCAGGGTGTCGAGCAGGGAGCGGCCCGGGAAACGTCCTCGCGCCAGCAGCAACGCCACGGCGAAGGCGGCAGGCAGGGAGACCAGCATGGCCGCCGCGGCCACCTTCAGGGACAGCAGGATGGCGGCGATGTCGCCGGGGGAAAGGGCGGTCACGTTTCCGGCGCGGCGAGCAGGACCTCGACCGCCACCCCCGCCTCCGCCAGCGCCCGGATCTCGCGAGGGTCGATCGGGCCGGTGACCAGGCGAACCACCTGCCGCCCGGCCCTGGCCAGGGCGATTAGATGCTCGGCCCCCGCGTCGCCCAGGGTCAGCCGGCCCGCGTCGCGGCGCGCCATGGCCAGGATGGCCGGTTCGACGCCGTCGGGAACGACCAGGCAGTCGGCCTCCGACAGCACGCGCGCGGCGCGCAGGGTCAGCAGATCGGACGGCCCCTTGCCGGCGACGAACCGCACCAGGCCCCGGGGCTGGACGCCGCGAACCAGAGCCGCCTTCAACAGGACCGAAGCGCGCTCCATGTCGCCGTCGATGGCCGCCTGGGCCGTGGGACTGGAGAGGATTTCGCGCAGGAAAGTCCGGCGCATCGTCGGATCGGGCAGGGCTTCGCGCACCTCGTCCTGATGCTGGCGCAACAGGGCGGCGACCCGGCCCGAGCCCTCCGGAATCCGCGTCTCGATGGCGTTGCGGATCAGCGCGGCCAGCATCGGCGCGCCGCCGCCCGTGCCGACGGCGGCCACGACCTCGCCCCGGTCGATCAGGGCGGGGGTGAAGAAGTCCGACAGTTCGGGCCGATCAACGACATTGACCAGCGCCCGGGCCGCCCGGGCCGCGCCCGCCGCCGCCTGGACGAACAGGTCGTCCCCGGCGATGAAAGCCAGCACCGCGCCGGAATAGGCCCCCGCGAGAAAGGCCGACGGCCCCTCCAGCCGCACGATGACGGCGGGCGAGCCCTCGAACAGGCGCGCCTTGGCCTCGGCGGCCTCGCCGACGCCGGCGATGACCACCTTGCGGCCGGTCAGGGGGAAGAAAGCTGGAAAGGCGTCCACCGGGTCTCCGCTCAGCCGACGCGGCAGTTGTTGTAGGGGCCGCCAGGGAAGCCCGACAGCCTGGCGCTCTCGCCCTTGCCCCAGATATCGTAGGCGCCGCTGGCGTAGCGCGCGCCGGAGGCGGCGGGCGCGTGCGGCAGGGCCTTGCTTACCCCGCCGGCGGTCACCTTCGCCTTGTCGCCGGGCTGGTTCCAGGCCGCGGTGAACCCCTTGCCGCCGTCGCAGCGATAGCGCAGCGGGCCGCTGTCCGTGCCGGGCGCGGGCGCGGTGGCGCAACCGGCGAGGGTCAGGCCCAGAGCAAGGATCAGGGACAGGTGGCGCATGGACGTTCCTGGTTCAGGGTCTTCAGATAGCCGATGATCGCCGCCCGCGCCGCAGGTTGCGCCACACGGGCGAACATTCTGGTCCCGGCCGCGAATTCCGACGGATTGGCGAGATAGGTGTCCAGGCTGGCGTCGGTCCAGGTTCCGCCCTTCCCCTTGAGTCCGGCGGAATAGGCGAAGCCGGGCGCGCCGGCGATCTTGCGGCCGGCGACGCCCTTGAGGCTCGGCCCACCCGGCGTATTGGCGCCGGTGATCGTGTGGCAGCTCTTGCATCGGGCGTTGAAAAGCGCCTGGCCGTCCGCGGCGGCGGCGGGCATGGCGGTCGCCAGGGTCAGGGCGGCGGCGAGGACGAGGCGCATGGTCTGGTTCCGATCTGGGCGCCGCAGCCTAGACCGGGCCGCGGAAAAATTCACTGGCGCGACGCCGCCTTAACAGCGTTAAGATAGGTTCGGCCACGAGACTTGCCAGACCGTGGCGAAAACCGAACGCGGACTGGGGAACGTTCACCAATGGCCATTACGCTCGAAATCAACGGCAAGTCCGTCAGTATCAAGGCGGCGGACGACACACCCCTGCTGTGGGTGCTGCGCGACGAACTGGGCCTGACCGGCACGAAATACGGCTGCGGCATCGCCCAGTGCGGCGCCTGCACCGTGCACATCGATGGCCAGCCGACCCGCTCGTGCCAGACGCCGGTCAGCGCCGTGGCCGGCATGAAGGTCACCACCATCGAGGGGCTCGGCGGCCACCACCCCGTGCAGCAGGCCTGGGTCGCGGCCGACGTGCCGCAGTGCGGCTACTGCCAGTCCGGCCAGATCATGAGCGCCGCCGCCCTGCTGGCGGAAAAGAAGCATCCGACCGACGCCGACATCGACGCGGCGATGAGCGGCAACATCTGTCGCTGCGGCACCTACCAGCGGATCCGGGCGGCCATCAAGGACGCGGCCGGCATCGCCACCGCCCTGCCGGCCAAGGCGTGAGGGACATCGCCATGATCGCGCACAGCAAGACCTTCGAACCCTCCCGCCGCGACCTGGTGGTCGGCGCGACCTTGGTGGGCGGCGCCCTGATGGTCGGCTGCTCGCCGGCCGATCTGCTCAGCATCGGCGGCAAGGTCGATGTCGGGGCCTTCGGGCCCTTCATCAGGATCGCCGCCGACGGGGCGGTGACGGTGATTTCCAAACACATCGAATTCGGCCAGGGCAATCACGCCGGCCTGGCGGCGATCGTCGCCGAGGAGCTGGACGCCGACTGGACCCGCGTCAGCGTCGAACAGGCCCCGGCCAACGCCAAGCTCTATTCCAACGCGGCCATGGGCGCCCAGGGCACGGGCGGCTCGACCGCCATCGCCAACAGCTGGGACCAGCTGCGCAAGGCCGGCGCCGGGGCCCGGGCGATGTTCGTCCAGGCCGCGGCCGGCAAGTGGAACGTCCCCGCTGGCGAGCTGACCGTCCGCGACAGCGTCGTCAGCCATGCGAAGAGCGGCAGGTCGGCCGGCTTCGGCGAGTTGCTGGCCGACGCGGCCAGGGTCAAGCCGCCCGAAAGCCCGGCGCTCAAGGATCCGAAAACCTTCACCCTGATCGGCACGGACCGCGTCCGCCGCAAGGACAGCCTGGCCAAGAGCACCGGGACGGCCCGTTTCACCCAGGATGTCCAGGAACCCGGCCTGCTGGTGGCGATGGTCGCCCACGCCCCCCGCTTCGGGGCGACGGTGAAGAGCTTCGACGCGACGGCGGCCAGGGCCGTGCCGGGCGTCGTCGAGGTCTACCAGATCCCGACCGGCGTGGCCGTGGTGGCGAAAACGACCTGGGCCGCCCGGCAGGGTCGCGAGGCCCTCAAGGTCGAGTGGGACGAGTCGAAGGCCGAAAAGCGCGGCTCCGACCAGATCATGGCCGAGTTCCGCGCCGCCGGCGCCGGCAAGGGTCCCGCCGACCTGAAGTGGGTGGCCTTCGATTCCCACGGCGACGCCAGCCAGGCCGATGGCGAGGTGTTCGAGGCGACCTACGACTTCCCCTACCTGGCCCACGCGGCGATGGAGCCGATGAACGCCGTGGCCCGGGTCAAGGGTAATAGCGTCAGCATGACGTTCGGCTCCCAGGCGCCGACGATCGACCAGCTCAACGCCGCCAAGATCGTCGGGACGCTGCCCGGCGCGGTGAAGATCGAGACCCTGTTCGCGGGCGGCTCGTTCGGCCGGCGGGCCAACTTCCAGTCCGACTACGCCGCCGAGTGCGTGCACATCGCCAAGAAGGTCGGCGGCGGGCGGCCGGTGAAGCTGGTCTGGACCCGCGAGGACGACATGCGGGCCGGCTATTTCCGCCCGATCGTGCACCACAACCTGCGCATCTCGCTCGACAAGGATGGCTATCCGGCCGTCTGGCGCCATCGCGTGGTCACCCAGTCGATCATGAAGGGCTCGCCGATCCCGTCCAAGGGCGACCTGGACGCGACCGCCGTCGAGGGCGCGCTGGGCTCGCCCTATCTAAAGGCCACGCCGGTCGTCGATGCCCAGCTGGCCCTGCCCGAGGTCGGCGTGCCGGTGCTGTGGTGGCGGTCGGTCGGGGCGACCCACACCGCCTTCGTCATGGAGCACACCATCGACCAGCTGGCCCGCAAGGCCGGCAAGGATCCGGTCGAATACCGCAAGGTGCTCTACGAACGGGCCGGCGCCAAACGACACCTGGCCGCCCTCAACCTCGCCCTCGAAAAGGCCGGCCCCGCCCCGGCCGGGCTGTCGCGCGGCGTCGCGGTGCATGAATCCTTCGGCACGGTGGTCGCCGAGATCGCTGACGTCGAGATCGCCGACGGGGCGGAACCGCGCGTGCGCCGGGTGGTCACGGCCGTCGAGTGCGGCATCGCCATCTCGCCCAATCAGATCGCCGCCCAGATGGAAGGCGGCATCTGCTACGGCCTGTCGGCCGCCCTCCATGGCGAGGTGACGCTGAAGGACGGAGTGGTCGAACAGACCAATTTCGACGGCTACCGCGTGCTGCGGATGAACGAGGCGCCGACGGTGGAGACGTACATCGTGCCCTCCGGCAATCCACCCTCGGGCATCGGCGAGCCCGGCACCCCGGTCATCGCCCCGGCCGTGGCCAACGCCCTGCTGGCCGCCGGCAAGCCGCCGACCTACCGGCTGCCGTTCGTGAAGACCGGTAGCTGACAGGGACAGGATTAGCTATCCCTTGGGACTGCTTGTCCTGTCGCTATCGCTCATCCACGTCGAACAGCACCCCCTCGTCGTCGGTCGGAACAAGCGCCAGGCCGTGGGTCATGGCGGTCAGCAGCCAGCTGGCGCCGCGATCACCGGCCAGGGATCGCAGGGCCGGGAACAGCTCGGCCGAGAACAGCGCTGGGTGGCCGCGCCGGCCGTCGCACACGGGCGCCGCGGCCCGGGCGCCAGCGGCGAGAGCCTCCGCCAGCCTGGGCGCGACCTCATGCGGGACCCGCGGCATGTCGCCCAGGAAGACGAAGGCGCCGGTCGTGTCCGGCGGCAGGCTGGCGATTCCCGCGCGCAGGGACGCGCCCATGCCCTCGGCGTGCCGGGCGTTGTGCGCCAGATGCAGGCGGTCGGACTGGCCGGTCCGGTCGGCATAGCGGCTGGCGGCGGCCAGCACGGCCTGGTCCGCGCCCCAGACCACGGTGACAGACCGCACGGGCGCGGCGAAGGCGGCGGCCAGGGCGGCGTCCAGCAGCAGGCCCTCGCCCCAGGGCGCGGTCAGCTTGCCGCCGCCGAAGCGCGATCCCGCCCCGGCCGCCAGGACGATCGCCTCGAGCGCTCGATTTGCCTCCGCCCCTGTCGCCACGCCCGTCTCCACCCTATTCTAGGGACAGTATGACGCTCCAGACCGCCCGTCCCGCCCTGATCGACGGCTTTGGCCGCACGGTGACCTATCTGCGGGTCTCGGTGACGGACCGCTGCGACCTGCGCTGCGTCTACTGCATGGCCGAGAAGATGGTCTTCCTGCCCAAGGCGCAGGTGCTGACGCTTGAGGAACTGGACCGGATCGCCAGCGCCTTCATCGGCTTGGGCGTGCGCAAGCTGCGGCTGACCGGCGGCGAGCCGCTGGTGCGCAAGGGCTTCATGAGCCTGGTCGAGAGCCTGTCGCGACACCTGAAGTCCGGCGCGCTGGACGAGCTGACCCTGACCACAAATGGCACGCGGCTGGCCGAGTTCGCCGGCGACCTGGCGCGGCAGGGCGTGAAGCGGGTCAACGTCTCGATTGATACGCTGAAGCCCGAGCTGTTCCGCATCCTGACCCGCGGCGGCGACCTGGCGAAGGTCATCGCCGGGATCGAGGCGGCCCAGGCGGCCGGCATCGCGGTGAAGATCAACGCCGTGGCCCTGGCTCGCGACAACGCCGCCGAGATACCGGACCTGATCCAGTGGGCCCATGGCCGGGGCCTCGACATGACCCTGATCGAGGCCATGCCGCTGGGCGAGATCGAGGCCGACCGCACCGACCAGTTCCTGTCGCTCGAACAGGTCCGGCGCGAGCTCTCCAGCTACTGGACCCTGACCGACCTGCCGCTGAACACCGGGGGCCCGGCGCGCTATGTGCGCGTCGAGGAGACCGGCGGCCAGCTGGGGCTGATCACGCCGCTGAGCCACAATTTCTGCGAGGCCTGCAATCGCGTGCGGCTGACCTGCACGGGCACGCTGCACACCTGCCTGGGCCGCGAGGACGCCAGCGATCTGCGGGCCGTGCTGCGCGCGGGCGCCAGCGACGCCGACCTGGTCGAGGCGATCCGCCATGCCGTCGACGCCAAGCCGCAAGGGCATGACTTCCAGATCGCGCGCGGCCAGGCGCCGGCGACGCGGCGCCACATGTCGACGACAGGGGGCTGAGATGGCGCGGGTGCTGCTGTTTGGCCGTCTCGCCGACGTGGCTGGCTGGCGCGAACGGACGATCGAGGCCGGCAGTCTTTCGGCGCTGCGGGCGGCGTTGGCGCGGGACGACGAGGCCCTGGGCGAGGCGCTGGCCGGCCCCGGGATCCAGGCGGCGGTCGACAAGACCATCGTGCGCGGCGACGCCGCCCTGACCACGACCTCCGAGGTCGCCTTCCTCCCGCCGATGAGCGGCGGATGAGCGTGGTGCTTCAGACCGAACCGTTCGAGCCCGGCGCCCTGCTGACGGCCTTCGCGGCCGGCCGCGCGGAGACCGGCGCCGTGGCCAGCTTCACCGGCCTGGCCCGGTCGGGGGCGGGGGCGACGACGGCGCTGGAACTGGAGGCTTGGCCCGGATTCACCGATGTGGAAATCGCCCGCATCGGCGAGGCCGCCGCCGCGCGCTGGGGCCTGCACGACTGGCTGGTCGTGCATCGCACGGGGCCGATCGCCCCGGGCGAAGCGATCGTCTTCGTGGCCACCGCCGCGTCGCACCGCCGCGAGGCGTTCGAGGCCTGCGACCATCTGATGGACTACCTCAAGAGCCGCGCGCCCTTCTGGAAAAAGGAACACGGTCCGGACGGCGCGCGCTGGATCGAGCCGACCGATCGTGACAGGACGGACGCTGAACGTTGGGAGACCCCATGACCTCGCCCTTCCCCATCGGCGGCCGGATCGACGAAAGCCTGGCCGTCAAGCCCGTGCGCGTCGCCGTGCTGACCGTCTCCGACACCCGCGACGAGGAAAGCGACACCTCCGGCCATCTGCTGGCCGAACGGGTGAAGAGCGCGGGCCATGAGCTGGCCGACAAGCGGATGGTGCGCGACGACGTGGCCCAGATCCGACAGCAGATCGAGGCCTGGGTCGCCTCGGGTTCGGTCGATGCCATCGTCACCACCGGCGGCACCGGCCTGACCGGCCGCGACGTGACGCCCGAGGCCGTGCGGCCGCTGCTGGACAAGGAGATCGACGGCTTCTCGGTGATCTTCCACCTGGTCAGCTACCAGTCGGTGGGGCTTTCCACGCTGCAGTCGCGGGCCCTGGCCGGCTTGGTCAAGGGCGTGTTCGTCTTCTGCCTGCCGGGATCGAACGGCGCGGTGAAGGACGGCTGGGACAGGGTCATCGCCGCCCAGCTCGACAGCCGCCACCGCCCCTGCAACATGGTCGAGCTGATGCCCCGACTCCTCGAGAAATAAGGCTGCTGGAGTCATGAGCAAGCTGACCCACCTCGACGACCAGGGCCGCGCGCGGATGGTCGATGTCACGGGCAAGCCGGACACGGTGCGCGAGGCGGTCGCCACGGGCCTGGTGCGCATGGACGCGGCCACCCGCGTCCTGGCCCTGTCGGGCGAAACGAAGAAGGGCGACGTGCGGGCCGTGGCCGAGATCGCCGGGGTGATGGCGGCCAAGAAGACGTCCGAGCTGATCCCGCTGTGCCACCCCCTGGCCCTGTCGAAGGTCGAGGTGTCGGTGACGCCGCACGACGCGGGCCTGGCCGTCGAGGCGCGGGTGAAGACCACCGGCCCGACCGGGGTGGAAATGGAAGCCCTGACCGCCGTCTCGGTCGCCTGCCTGACCCTCTACGACATGCTCAAGGCGGCCGACAAAGGCATGGTCATCGAGGCTGTCCGGCTGGAGACCAAGACTGGCGGCAAGTCGGGCGAGTGGAAGCGGCTACATACGCTTTGACGGTCAGGCCGCGAACGCGTTGCGGACGCGCTCGAGGCCATGGAGCACCTCGCGACGGGAGGACTCGCCTACACCGGCCCCGCTGGCGAACCCTGACCAGCCCGCGACGGCATCGGCGTTTTGCTCCAGGATTTCGTTGATCGTGGCGGTTGTCAGGCCGTGCAGCTTTCCCAATCGCATGACGTGGTCGCGAGTCGGGTTTCGGCCCTCCCCGTCGATGGCGAGATAGTGTTCGCCGCCGGGACCGATGGAGAAGGTCAGATCATAGGCCGGCGCCAGCCGCCATTCCCCGTCCGCGTTCATCAGGAAGGCATGCTGGCGTGTGTGATCGTCGCGATTGCAGGCCAGGACGTTGAACACCATCCGCCGGAACGCCGCCGCGACATCGTCCGCGTGCCGGGTGATCCGCAAGGTCGCCCGCAGGAAGGTGTCATAACTGGCCGACGGCCGGTCAGACCGCGCTTCAATGGCGCCGCAGAGGGAGACCATGTGCAGGCGCCGGCCGGGCGCGGGACGGTCAAACCGCCTGGTGGCGAAACAGGGCGGCCCTGACGCCGTCTCCAGCAGTCGGTGCTCCGACAGTGTCAGGCCCGCGGCGGCGGCCATGTCGGCGTAGGCGGCCTCAATGGGGCCGATATCCTGGGGATCATTGACGGCCGGAAACTTGACGATCCAGGCATCGTGGCCCGCCGCCGTTTCTCCCGCTGAAACCGAGATCGCGCCCTCGGCGTCAAAGCCCACATGCACCTTTGGGCGCGCGCCGCCTGACCCTCCGGCCAGTCGGGCCAGAACCTCGATCAGCGCACTGTCGTTCCCGGCCAGGATGGCCGCCGACTCCGTGGCCAGGGTGTCGAGGTCAAGGGCCTCGTCGGCCGCCGCCGGCGTTGTGGCGGGAGCATAGGTCAAGGCGCCCCGCCCCTGGTCGCCGACCAGCGCCAGTCGGTCCAGTGGGTTGAGCTCCTCGATGCGCACGCCGAGCCCGGCGAGCCGCTTGCGCATGACCACATAACCCCAGCCCTCCGGGAGGCTGTCGGCGAGGAAGCCATGAAGCCCTTCGAAGTCTCGCCCCCGGGCGGCGAGGAGCCCTGGGTCGGGTGGGTAGAGCAGGGCTGAAACGTCCAGGCGGGCGGCAATGACCTCTCGCGACCACTCCAGCTGCGCCAAGCCGTCCGCCATCGCCAGGCGAGCGGTCGGGATCGGGGGAGAGTCGGTCTCGAAGACCAGCGATGCCGACAGCGGCGTTCCGGGGGCGAGCTTCATCGGCTCGACGACGCTCGTGAAAGCCTGACGGTCCCGGCTTGCTGACGTAGAAGGTCGTCTAGGCTGATTGCTGCTGGCTTGGGAAACAGCGCCGCCAGGCCCTCCTCGCAGCGCAGGACCATTGCCGCCTTAACCATGTCTTCGATGGAAGCCTGTCCCTGGCCCTCGAGGCGTCGCCAGGTTCGGTAAGCGACGCCGGCGCGCCGCGCCGCCTCCTGTTGGGACCAGCCAAGGCTTACCCTGCGGCCTCTAATCCGACTTCCGAGCTCCTGAAGGATTTCCGGGCAAGTTTTAAGCATCGTCCACATATGGCCAAAATGGGTTCATTGCGCAACACAACTGTCCATATACGGACAGTTATAACTCCCAGATTGCACATCAACCGACGACCGGTGCGGCCCGTAGGGCCACCACCTCGCCCACCGTCGCCACGGCCACCTCCCACGGCGCCTTGCCGCCGAGGTCGAGGCCGATGGGCGCGCGCAGCCTGGCCAGCGCGGCCTCGCCGATGCCGTCGGCCCGCAGCCGCGCCAGGCGTTCGGGCAGGCGCTTGCGGGCGCCGAGCAGGCCGACATAGGGCGCGGGCGACGGCAGGGCGGCCAGCAGGGCCTCGTGGTCGATGGCCATGTCATGGCCGCACACGGCCACGGCGGTCCAGGCGTCCAGGCCGATGGCCGCCAGGGCCCGGGCCGGCTCGTCCCGGCTGTAGGCGACGCCCGCCAGCGGGGGCGGAGCGGCCGGGCCGCGTGGCCGGATCAGGCTGGTCTCGAACCCCGCTTCGGCCGCCAGCCTGGCGATGGCCAGGGCCGTCGGGTCGGCGCCGAGCACGACCATCCGCCAGACCGGATCGTGCCGCCGCATCAGCGCGCCGGACCAGGCCTCCGCGGTCTCGCCGCAGGTCCGCCGCGCGCCATCGCTGACCCAGACCGCCGGCCGGCGCAGGTCCATCAGCCGGAAGAGGTCGGCCGCCGCCGCGTCGTCCGGGCTGATCCGCTCGACGAGGATCTCGATCCGCGCGCCGCACAGCAGGCGGATGTCCGGCCAGGGGCTGCCCTCGCCGTAGACGAGGCGGCGCGGCGCGCCATCGGCCAGGCAGGCGCGGGCATGGCCGGCCACGTCGCCCTCGACGCAGCCGCCGGACAGGAAGCCCGACACCAGCCCCTCGGCGAACACCATCTGGGCTCCGACGGGTCTTGGCCCGCCGTCGCCGAGCGCGGCGATGGTCGCCAGAACGGCGGGCCGGCCGGCCGCCAGCGCCGCGCGCAGAGCCGGGCGCTGATCGTCGGTCAGGCCATAGTCGGGCCAGTCGGGCAGGGGCGCGTCCATGGGCCCGACATTAACCCCCGCTAAACGCTCTCGATACCGCTTCCTTAAGGGTCTCGGGCGCATGGTTACCCCCGACTTCACCACGAAGCCCGGAAGGAACCCCGATGGGGCGCGTCGCCTTCATACCCTCGCCACCCGCCCCGAAAGGGGGGCCGCGCCTGCGCGCGCTTGGGTGCCGGCTGTGGGACGACGGCGGCGACGAGCGCATCGATTTCGACATGGCTGGCGGCTCGGCCCTGCTAGGGCATGCCCATCCCGTCGTGGAGGCCGCCGTCGCCGCTGGCGCGCCCGTCGAGGATGAGGTGCGGGCCGCGCTCGCCAGCCTCCTGCCCACCCCGGCCGCGGTGCGCTTCTGCGCCGAGGAGTCCCAGGCCCTGCCCGCGGCCATCGACGCGGCCCGCCGCGTGACCGGGCGACGCCGCGCCGCCGTTTGGGATGTCGGCGCCGGCGCCTATGGCGGCCTGGACGATCTGGCCGCCATCGTGATCGACCCGCTGGGCGCGCCGCCCGCCAATCTCGCCGCCGTCCGCCACGCGGCCGACGCCGCCGGCGCGGTGCTGATTTTCGACGAGGGCGTCTCCGCCTTCCGCGTGCACGAGGCCGGGGCCCAGGGTCTGAGCGGCGTCACGCCCGATCTGGCCGTGTTCGGCTCGGCCCTGGCCAACGGCCGGTCGATCGGCGCGGTCGCCGGCCGCACGGATCTGATCCTGGCCCTCGATCCCGAGGATCTGCCGGCCCCCTCGACCCCGTCGCTGGCCGCGGCCGGGGCCACGCTGCGGCTGCTGGCGAACGATCCGGTCGCGCCGCGCCTGCGGGTGCTGGGCGCCGAACTCCAGGCCGAGGTGGCCCGGCTGGGCCGGGTCGCGGGTGCGGAGAAGCTGTTCGCCCTCGACGGCGACCCCTCCCTGCCCACGCCGCTGTTCGCCCGGCCCCAGATCGAGGGCCTGTGGCTGCGCGGGATGGCCGGCCGCGGCTTCGTCGTCGTCGGACCGCACGCCCTGTCCGCCGCCCATGGCGAGCCGGAAGTCGCCGCCCTGATCGCCGCCTACGGCGCCCTGCTGCCGAAGTTCGCCGAGGAAGGGCCCTGCCTGGGCCCGATCCCCCGTGCCGATTTTATTTACGACGTTCGTCCAGAAGGACACGCATGAACCCCCTTCTCTCCAAGCTTGGTCTGGGCTCGGCCCAGTTCGTTCCCGGCGCCTCGACCCCGGGACGCGGCCGCACGCCCGAAGTGGAGGCGCGCGACATCCTGACCATCGCCGCCCGCGGCGGCCTGTCGGTGTTCGACGCCTCGGGCGCCTGGGGCCGGGCCGAAACCCTGCTGGGCGATCTGATGCCCCGGCCGCTGCCGTTCCGGCTGGTGGTCGCCACCGTCCGGCCCGACAAGGGCCCCGACTTTGTCGAGGGCGAGCTGCGCGCCAGCCTCGCCCGTCTGGCCGTGCCGCACGCCGACGCCGTGGTTGTGCCGCTGGCCGGGGACCTGTTCGGCCCGCAGGGCCTGGCCATGTGGACCCGTCTGCAGCAGCTGCGCGACAAGGGGCTGGTCGGCAAGATCGGCATCTCGGTGCATTCGACGGACGATCCCGTCGGGGTCGCGCGCCGCTTCAAGCCCGACCTGATCCAGGCTCCCGCCTCCCTGCTCGACCAGCGCATGCTGGCCGATGGCACGCTGGAGCGGATCGCCGGCATGGGGATCGAGGTGCAGCTGCGCTCGATCTTCCTCAACGGCCTGCTGTTTTTGCCGCTCGACCGCATTCCCACGCCGCTGAAGGCGGCCTCGGGTTCGCTGTCGAAGGTGCGGCGCATGATCGCCGAGGGCCGCAGCGATCCGCTGCAGGCCGCGCTCGGCTTCGCCCTGTCGCGTCCCGAGGCCAGCACGGTGCTGGTCAATGTCACCACCGCCGCCGAGCTGTCGGCCGTCATCGCGGCCGCCGCCAGCCCCCCTCCCGATCTCGACTGGAACGAGATGGCCATCGACGATCCGGTGGCCCTCGATCCTCGCCGGTGGGCCGCCGCCTAGGCGCCTTCCGGTAAACGCTCAGAAGGAGCCGTCGCCATGACCCTCGCCATCGTCCAGGCCCGGATGGGCTCCAAACGGCTCCCGGGCAAGGCGCTCGCGCCGCTGGCCGGCCAGCCGCTGATCTGGCGTCAGCTCGAGCGGCTCAGGGCCGCCCGCACCCTGACCCGCATCGTCGTGGCCACCAGTTGCGAGCCGGGCGACGACGCCCTGGCCGCCTGGCTGGTGTCCCGGGGCCAGGCCGTGTTCCGCGGCGCGCCCAGCGATCTGCTCGACCGCTTCGCCCGTTGCGCTGTCTCGGCGGGTCCGGCCGGCCAAGTGGTGCGGGTCAAGGGCGACGCGCCGTTCGTCGATCCGCGCGTGATCGACGAGGCCGTGCGCATGGCCAGGGTCAGCGGCGCCGACTATGTGTCCAACCGCGAGCCGGCCAGCTTCCCGCGCGGGATGGAGGTCGAGGTGGTCGCCGCCCCGGCCCTGATCGCCGCCGCCGCCGAGCCGCGCGAGACGATGGCGCGGGTCTCCCCGACCGCCTTCATCCGCGCCAACCCGGGACGATTCTCGCAGGCCAGCTTCAGCCATCCGCGCGACCTGTCGAAGCTGGACTGGCGGGTGAAGACGGCCGCCGACCTGGCCTTCGCCCGGTCGATCTACGGCGCCCTGCACGCCATCGACCCGGGCTTCGGCATGGCCGATGTGCTGGACATCGTCGGCGGACGTCAGGACCTGGCGAAGATCAGTTACGCAGCCTGAAACCGACGAACACCCCCCGGCCTGCTTCGCCGTAGCCCAGCGATTGCTGATAGGTCTCGTCGGTCAGGTTCACCACCCGCGCCGTCAGGTCGAGGCTGTCGGTCAGCGCCCAGCCGGCGGCCAGGTCGGCGACCGCGAACCCGTCCCGACGGGCCGGCGCGAAGGTCGAGGGGTCGGCGTCGGCCTGCTCGCCCTCGGCCCGCAGGGTCAGCGCGGCCTTCAGCCGGTCACCCGTCCATAGCAGGCTCAGCGTCCCGGACTGTTCCGGCGCGCGGATCAGCTCGGCGCCCGTCGAGTCGTCGATGGCGTCGGTGAAGGCGTAGGCGGCCTTGAGCGTGAAACGGTCGGTCAGTTCGGCGTCCAGCTCGACCTCGACGCCGGTGGTTTTCGTGCGGTCGATGTTCACGTAGCGGCCGACGCCATAGCTGATCTGGTCCTCGACCTCGAGCCGATAGCCGGTGACCCGGACGAACAGCCGGTCGTCGCCGGACCGCCAGGCCAGGGCGGCGTCCCAGCCCTCGGCCGTCTCGGGCTTCAGGCCCGTGGACGGCCCAGCCGGGAAACAGAAGTCGCAGACGGTCTGGCTGATGGTCGGGGTCTTGAAGCCCTGGCCGAAGCTGGCCGAGAGCCGAAAGCCGTGGTCCAGCTCGAGCACGCCGGCCAGCCGGGCGGTCGTCCTGGCGTCGAATTCGTCCGGCGCGTCGTGGCGCAGGCTGGCGGTGACGGTCAGCCGCTCGAGGGGCGCGACCCGCACCACCCCGAAGGCCGAGGTGGCGCCGAGATCCGACGTGGCCCCCGTGCTGATCGAGGCTTCGGTATCGTCGCGCTCGACGCCGGCGAGGAAGGCGAAGGCGTCGCCCGCCTCGCCCCGGCCCGCCGTCCAGCGCCAGGTCGCGCGGCGCGCGTCGTAGCTCGACGGGAAGGCCGAGATGTTGTCGCGGGTCAGGTCATAGAGGCTGACGCTCAGCGTCTGGTTCAGGCCCAGGGGGCCGTCGGCCCTGACGCGGGCGAACCCGGTCCAGCTGCGACTTTCGGACCGGTCGGCCGTGTCGCCGAAGACGAAAAAGGCGTCGTAGCCGTCGATGTCCGCTTCGGCCTCGTTGTAGCGAACGAGGGCGTCGAGCTGGACGCTGTCGGACAGGGTCAGGCGGGCATTGCCGCCGACGGTCCAGCTGGTGAAGCCGTCGTCCTCCGCGCCGACGGCCGCCTTGGACACGCCATCGCTGGAATAGGCGGACGCGGTGACGCCCAGCGCGCGGCGGTCGTTCGCGACGCCGAAGGCGGCCGTCGCCCGCGCCGTGCCGAACGACCCGGCCTCGGCCGAGGCGCGCCAGCCGTCGGTCTCGCGGGTGGTGAAGGCGATGGCCCCGCCGATGGCGTCCGAGCCCCACAGCGAGCCCTGCGGCCCCGACAGCACCTCGATCCGCTCGACGTCGCCCAGGTCGAGGCTGGAGAAGTCGAAGCCGCCGTTGGGGCTGGAGGGATCGTTCTGGACCACGCCATCGACCAGCACGAGGGTCTTGTCGCCGCTCGCGCCGCGCATGCGCACCGTGGTCACGCCGCCGAAGTCGCCATTACGGCTCAGCGACAGGCCCGGAATCGTCTCCAGGATGTCGCCGGCGAAGGTCGCCTGGCTGGCGGCGATGTCGTCGGCGGTGATGACGCGGGCGTCGGGCGCGTCGTCGATGCGGGTTTCCAGACGGGTGGCGGTGACGACCAGTTCATCGACCGGGACCGGCGAGGCGGTGGTCCCGGCGCGGGCGGTGGAGGCGAGGGCCAGCAGGGCCGTGGTGGTCAGCAGAAGGCGCTTCATGGCGCAGGTCCTTGTTCAAAGGAGCCCGCGCGGCGCCGCGTGGCGAAGGTTTGTCCAAAGCGAACGTCGGCGCGCCGGCCGACGGTCGCTTCGACGGGAAGGCGCGCCTTCCCCGCGCCATCAGCCTGGACCCGGGCTGCGGACGAGCGACGACGGCGGCAGGTCTCCTGGCTCGCGGGTCGCCGGATCGCGTCCTCGCCTTCCCGGTTTCCCAGTGGCGCCGCTTGCGCGGATGAACGCGGCCCTCGCCGCTGACAGTTGCGGGCACAGCCGGGGAATTACACCCCTGTTCCCTCTTGGCCCCCGAAAGGGACCGCCTAGGCGGGTTATGGGGGAGATAGGGAGGGCGCGCAACATCGAGCATCGCACGGGGACATGCACTTCAGTGCGTGTCCCCTGCCAACCGGGTGAACGGGACACGCACTGAAGTGCATGTCCCCGCGCCTCCTACTTCCACGCGCCGTACGGGTCGACGAACGGCTTGCCGAGCGCCTCGGCGACGGCCGGGTGGGTCAGTTCGCCCTTGAGGACGTTCAGGCCCTTGGCCAGGTGCTTGTCGCGCCCCAGGGCGTCCAGGCCGTGGTCGGCAAGGGCCAGGCCGAACGGCAGGGTGGCGTTGCCGAGCGCTTCGGACGAGGTGCGCGGGGCGGCGCCGGGCATGTTGGCCACGCAGTAGTGGACCACGCCATCGACCACATAGGTTGGCTCGGCGTGGGTCGTCGGATGGCTGGTCTCGAAACAGCCGCCCTGGTCAATCGACACATCGACCAGCACGCTGCCGGGCTTCATGCGCGACAGGTGCTCGCGCTTGACCAGCTTGGGCGCGGCCGCGCCAGCGGTCAGCACCGCGCCGATGACCACATCGGCCTTGAGGATTTCGTCCTCGACGGCGTCGAGCGTCGAGTAGCGGGTCAGCACCCTGCCCATGAAAATGTCGTCCAGCTCGCGCATGCGGGGGATCGACCGCTCCAGCACCACCACCTCGGCATTGAGGCCCATGGCCATGCGGGCGGCGTTCATGCCGACCACGCCGCCGCCCAGCACCGCCACGCGGGCCGGCGGCACGCCGGGCACGCCGCAGAGCAGCAGGCCCATGCCGCCGTTGTGCTTGAGCAGGGTCTCGGCGGCGGAGAAGACGGCGATGCGGCCGGCCACTTCCGACATGGGCGCCAGCAGGGGCAGGCCGCCGCGGGCGTCGGTGACGGTCTCGTAGGCGATCGCCGCGCAGCCGGAGTTCAGCAGACCCTCGGTCTGGGCGGGGTCGGGCGCCAGATGCAGGTAGGTGAACAGGATGTGGCGCGGCTCCAGCCGCTCCCACTCGATCGTCTGCGGCTCCTTGACCTTCACGATCATCTCGGCGCCGGCGAACACCGCGTCGGCGTCGGCGACGATGGTCGCCCCGGCTCGGCGGAAGGCCTCGTCGGCATAGCCCGCGCCCTGGCCGGCGCCGGCCTCGACGATCACCGCGTGGCCGTGCGCGACATACTCGCGGACCGCCGTGGGGGTCAGACCCACCCGATGTTCGCCGGGTTTGATCTCGGCCGGAACTCCAACGCGCATGGTCTTTTCCTTCCCAAGGGATTTGGCGCGGCAAATGTCCTGCCAATGCCGCTAGGTCAAGCACGATCTTGCCGGTGTTCGCCTGAGGCGCGAGCCGACTCGTGTGCGGATTGACCCGCTGGCAGGCTTGGGCTCACATCGTTCTTCGAAGAACACTCAAGGCCCGGGAAGGGCTCCCATGACGCCGTCCGACGAAACCCCGCACGAGCCCGCCGCTGAATCGCCCGCGGACGGCCACGAACCGCTCGCCATGGAGTCCCAGGCGGCCCGGCGGCCGTTCTGGGCCAACTGGCGCCTGCCGGTCGGCGCCATCGCGGCGATCGCCCTGGCGGCCGGCTTCGGCGGCGGGCTGGTGACGGCCGGCGTGCTGTCCGGCGGCTTCGGCGGCAAGGGCGGCGGCCCGACCAGCTCGGTCGCCTCGGCGCCGAGCGAAAGACCCTCCCTGTGGTCGATGTTCGGCAAGCCCCGTGCGGCCGGCGCGCCCCGGCGCGGCATCCCCAGGCCGGACGGTTTCGCCGTCTGGAAGACCCGCCTCGACACCGGCAAGTCCGATCCGCTGGCCTGTATCGAGATGACCAGGCCCCTCGACCCCGGCAAGGCCTACGCCGACTATGTGCTGGTCTCGCCGGACCTGGGCGGAACGCCGGCCGTCAGTGTCAATCAGAAGAACAAGGCCGAGCTGTGCATCGGCGGCCTGGGCCTGACCGAACGGCGCGTGACCCTGCTCAAGGGCCTGCCCGGCGCCGGAGGCCAGACCCTGGCGGCCAACGCCGACGTTGATTTCACCTTCGGCGAGAAACCGCCCTACGTCGGCTTCGCCGGCGATGGCGTGATCCTGCCGCGCGAGGACGCCGACGGCGTGGGCATCGAAACGGTCAACGTCACCCGCCTGTCGATCGAGGTCTGGCGCGTCGCCGACCGCAACCTGGTGCGCACCTCGATCAGCGCGCCCGATCCCACCGGCGAGGGCGACTGGCCTGGCGACTACGGCGACGACAGTCCCAACGACGAAGGCCGCGTGGTCTGGAAGGGCGACGTCGCCGTGCGCGGCGGCGCCGGCGAGCGGGTGACCACCGTCTTCCCGCTGGGCGCGGTGCTCAAGGACATGCAGCCGGGTGGCTATGTGATCAAGGCGCGCGACGCCTCGGCCAAGCCGACGGCCGCCGACGACCAGGACGAGGAAGGCGAGGGAACCCAGCCCGCCCAGGCCCGCCGCTGGATCGTGTTCACCGACATGGCGATGATCGCCTATGACGGCGCCGAGTCGCTGGACGTGGTGGTGCGCTCGCTGAAGACGGCGCGGGTGCTGCCCGGCACGCGGGTCGCCCTGGTGGCCAAGAATGGCGAGACCCTCGCCGACGCCCGCACCGACAGTTCCGGCCGGGTCCGCTTCCTGCGGCCCCTGCTCGAGGGCGACGGCGCCATGCACCCGAAGATGGTCATGGCCTATGGCGCGCAGGGCGATCTGGCCGTGCTCGACCTGGACCGCTCGCCGGTGGACTTGTCGAAACAGGGCATGGCCGGCCGCAACGCGCCAGCTGGCGGCGACGAGACCGGCGGCCGCACCGCCGACGGCGAGATCGACGGCTTCCTCTACGCCGACCGCGGCATCTATCGCCCCGGCGAGACGGTGCACCTGTCGGCCCTGATCCGCGACCTGCAGTCGCGCGCCATCAAGGACCGAAAGGGCGAACTGGTCATCCGCCGCCCGTCCGGCGTCGAGTTCAAGCGCGTCGCATTCGACCGCGCGCCGACCGGGGCGGTCACCGCCGACATCGTCCTGCCCAGGTCCGCCCCGCGCGGCCGGTGGAAGGCCGTCCTTGAGATCGAGGGCATCGAGCAGCCCTCCGGCCAGATGTCGTTCTCGGTCGAGGACTTCGCGCCGCAGCGGCTGGCGGTCAGCACCGACGGCCAGGAGACGGTCCCCGTGGCCGCCGGCGAGACGCGCCAGGTCTCGGTCCTGGCCCGCTTCCTCTACGGCGCGGCCGGCGCCGGCCTGCAGACCCAGGGCGAGGCGCGGATCATGGTCGATCCGAACCCGTTCCCGGCGTTCAAGGACTATGAATGGGGCGACCAGCAGACGACCTTCGAGGAAAAGTTCCTCGAACTGGGCTCGTCGGTCACCGACGGCGACGGCAAGGCCGTGCTGTCGCTGGCCACGGCCGACGTCGCCGACGCCACCCAGCCGCTGAAGGCCACCGTCACCGCCTCGGTGTTCGAACCGGGCGGCCGGCCCGTGCGCGAGAGCCTGTTCCTCAAGGTCCGCACGAAGCCCGTCTATCTCGGCGTGAAGGTCGAGCAGGGCGACGCCACGGGCGGAAACGCCGCGCCGGTCGCGCTCAACTTCATCGCCGTCAACGCCAAGGGCGAACGCATTGCCGCGCCGGGCGCGAGCTACACCCTGATCTCGGAAAACTGGGACTACGACTGGTTCCAGCAGGACGGCCGCTGGCAATGGCGGCGGACCAGCCGCGACGTGGTGGTCCAGAAGGGCGCGCTGGCCATCGGCGCCGGGGGCGCGGCGCGCATCACCCGCCGCCTGGGCTGGGGTGACTACCGCGTGGTGGTCGAGGGACCCGGCGGCGCCAAGAGCGTCATCCGCTTCGCGGCCGGCTGGGGCGCGCCCGCCAAGGACGCCGAGGCGCCCGACTTCGTACGCATCAGCGCCGGGACGGGAACCCCCGCCCAGGGCGATTCCGTCACCCTGACCATCAAGGCGCCGTACGCGGGCGAGGCCCAGGTGGCGGTCGCCACCGACCGGGTCATCGAGTTCAAGACCTTCCCGGTCGGGCCGAACGGCGGTTCGGTGACCCTCAAGACCAGCGCCGCCTGGGGTGGCGGGGCTTACGTGCTGGTCAGCGTGATCCAGCCGCGCGACCCGTCGATGACGCCCAAACCGCGCCGCGCCCTGGGGCTGATGTACGTGCCGCTCGATCCGAAAGGCCGCAAGCTGACCATCGACCTGGGCACGCCGGTCAAGCTGAACAGCCGCGCGCCGGTCGAGGTGCCTGTCACCGTCCACGGCCTCAGCGTCGGCCAGCGCGCCCGCGTCACCGTCGCGGCCGTCGATGAGGGCATCCTGCGGCTGACCAGGTTCGACACGCCCGATCCGGTGAAATGGTATTTCGGCAAGCGGGCCCTGACCCTCGACTACCGTGACGACTACGGCCGTCTGCTCGATCCGAACCTCGGCGCGCCAGCCAACGTCAACTTCGGCGCCGACCAGCTGGGCGGCGAGGGGCTGACCGTGACGCCGATCAAGTCGGTGGCCCTGTGGTCGGGGGTGGTCGAGACCGGTCTCGACGGCAAGGCGCGCATCAAGCTGCCCGCCGCCGAGTTCAACGGCGAACTGCGGGTCATGGCCGTGGCCTGGACCGACGAGGCCGTCGGCTCGACCTCCAAGGCGATGACCGTGCGCGAGGCGGTGATCGCCGACCTCAACCTGCCGCGCTTCCTGGCGCCGGGCGACCGGCCATTCGCGACGCTCGAACTGCATAATGTCGAGGGCGCCGCCGGCGGCTACACGGCCGAGACCAGTTCCTCGGGCGGCATCGTCATGACGTTCAGGAAGCTGTTCCAGCTGGCGCTCGGCCAGCGCGTCGCCGAGCGCATCCCGTTCATGGCCCCGACCCGCTCGGGCGTTGGCAAGATCGGCTTCAGGGTCGCCGGGCCCAACTTCTCGACGGGCAAGGACTATCCGATCCAGACCCGCCTGGGCTGGAGTCCGATCACCCGCACGACCGTCGAGCTGCAGCGGCCGGGCGAGGCCTTCACCCCGTCGGCCCAGCTGCTGTCGGGCCTGGCGGCGGGCGACGTCAGCCTGCAGGTCAGCTACTCGCCGTTCCGCGGCTTCGACCCCGGGCCCATCGCCGTGTCGCTGTCGCGCTATCCCTACGGCTGCACCGAACAGGTGGTGTCGGTGGCCTATCCGCTGCTCTACGCCCGCGAAATGGCGCCCGATCCGAAACGGCGCTCGTCCTCGGCGGCGTTGAACGACGCGGTCGGCCGGCTGCTTGACCGCCAAACCCTCGACGGGGCTTTCGGCCTGTGGCGGGTCGGCGATGGCGAGGCGGACGCCTGGCTGGGGGCCTACGCCACCGACTTCCTGTGGGAGGCGAAGCTGCGCGGCGCGCCCGTGCCGCAGGCGGCCATGGACAGGGCCTTGTCGGCCATGCGCCAGATCAGCCGTCCAGAGGGCTGGGCCAGCGTCTCCTATCGTCTGGACTATCCCGAGTGGTGGCACCGCAACGAAGCCGAGTCGAAGAAGGCCACGCAGCGGATGCGCAGCCGCGCCTCGGCCTACGCCCTCTACATCCTGGCCAAGGCCGGGCGCGGCGATCTCGCGCGCCTGCGCTGGTGGCACGACGTCCACATGAAGGACGACGACTCGCCGCTGGCCCGGGCCCAGATCGGCGCCGGCCTGGCCTTGATGGGCGACCGGGCCCGCGCCCGCTCGTCGTTCAAGCGCGCGGCCGCCTCGCTCGGCTACCGCGACGAGGCCGACTGGTACCAGAGCCAACTGCGCGACCTGGCCGCGATAATCGCCTTGGCCTACGAGGCCGGCGAAGTCGACATCGCCCGCGGCCTGCAGGGGCGGCTGGAGAACGCCGTCCGCGATCCCGACTCGCTGAACACCCAGGAGCAGGCCCGCCTGCTGCAGGCGGCCTCCTTCATGCTCAAGGCCGCCGGGGTCATGCGCGTCGATGCGGCCGGGGCCCTGGCCCTGACCCCGGCCGGCGGCGCCCCGCGCTGGTCGGTCGGGCGGCTGGCCGACGCCGTCTTCACCAACAAGGGCTCCGGCGCCCTGTGGCGGACGGTGACGGTGCGTGGCACGACGGTCGAGGCGCCGGGCGCGGCGGGCAACGGCCTGTCGGTCGACAAGCGCTTCTTCACCATGCAGGGCGGGGCGGTGAACCTGTCGGCCCTGCGCCAGGGCGACCGGATAATCGTGCTGGTCCATGGCCGCTCGACGCAGAACCGCACCGTGCCGCTGGTCGTCGATGACGCCCTGCCGGCCGGCTGGGAGATCGAGACCGTGCTCGGTCCCGAGGACGCCAAGGAGGGACCGTTCAAGTTCCTCGGCGAGCTCTCAGGCGCCGATGTGCAGGAGGCGCGCGACGATCGCTACATCGCCGCCCTCGACCTGGCTGGCGCCAGGCCCTTCGCCATGGCCTATGTGGCCAGGGCCGTGACGCCGGGCGAGTTCTTCCTGCCCGCGCCGGAGGCCCGCGACATGTACCGGCCCAGCGTCAACGCCCGCGGCTCGGCCACGCGCACGACGATCGCGCCGGGGAGCTGAAAATTCCTTCTCCCGGAAGGGAGAAGGGGGGCCCGTCCCGCGGAGCCAAGGGCGAAGCGGGATGGGAGGTTGAGGGGTGACGGTGGAGGCAGTCGAAGCGTTGGCGAACGAGGATAACGGTCGGCGCCGTAAGCCCTCACCCTCCCGCTGCTTCGCGTCGGGCCCCTCCCTCTCCCTCCGGGAGAGGGGACTGGTCATTGGTCTGATCGCCTTCCTGTCATTCGAAGTCGTTGTCCTGACCCTAGACGCTCTGTTCCCGCCCGATCTGTCGCGCGGCCAGCGGTCCTCGCCGGTGGTGCTCGACAGGCGTGGGGCCTGGCTGCGGGCGCTGCCGGTTGAGAATGGCCGCTGGCGCATCCGGGCCGACCTCAAGCGGACCGACCCGGCCTTTCTGCGCCGACTGGTCGCCATCGAAGACGCGCGGTTCTGGCGCCATGGCGGGGTCGATCCGCTGGCCGTCGTCCGGGCCGGCGGCTCGGCCGCGCTGCGGGGCCGGATCGTCTCGGGCGCCTCGACCCTCAGTATGCAGACGGCGCGGCTGCTGGAGCCCCGGCCGCGGACCCTGGGCGCCAAGCTGATCGAGATGATCCGGGCCGTGCAGCTGGAGGCGCGCTATTCCAAGCGCGAGATCCTCGCCCTCTACCTGACCCTGGCGCCCTACGGCGGCAATCTGGAGGGCGTGCGGGCGGCCAGCCTGTCCTACTTCGGCCATGAGCCGGAGACCCTGACGCTCGGCGAGCAGGCGCTGCTGATCGCCCTGCCCCAGGCGCCGGAGGCGCGCCGCCCGGACCGCCGCCCCTCGGTCGCCCGCGACGCGCGCCGGCTGGTGCTGCAGCGGATGGTCGCCGCCGGCCTGGCGACCCGCGCCGAGGCCGCCGAGGCGGACGCCGAGCCGTTGCCGGGCCGCGCCCCGTTCCCGGCCCTCGCCTGGCACGCGGCCGGCGAGCTGGCTCGCGCCGCGCCGACCGGCCAGGCGACGGTGGTCAGCACGCTGGACGCGACGCTGCAGTCGCGGCTCGAGCCGCTGGCGGCCGCCTACGCGCGCGAGCAGGGGGCGGAGGCCACCGCCGCCATCATGGTCGTCGAGATCCGCGGCCGCGCGGTCCGGGCCCTCGTCGGGTCCGGCGGCCTGACCCGGCCCGGCGGCTGGATCGACATGACTCGCGCTCTGCGTTCGCCGGGCTCGGCGCTCAAACCGTTCATCTACGCCTTCGCCTTCGACGACGGCATCGCCGCGCCCGATACCGAGATGCAGGACGTGGCCACCCGCTTCAATGACTACCAGCCCGAGGACTTCGACCGCGTCTTCCGCGGCAAGGTCACGGCGCGGGAGGCCCTGTCCCATTCCCTCAACGTGCCGGCCGTGGCGATGATGGAGCGGCTTGGACCAGCCAGTTTCCTGGCCCGGATGGAATCGGCGGGCGTGGACCTGCACCTTCCCGACGCCCGCACGCGGGCGCCGGGCCTGGCCCTGGCGCTGGGCGGGGAGGGGATCACCCTGCGTGACGTGGCGGTGCTCTACTGCGCCCTGGGCGACGAGGGCATCGCCAGGCCGCTGGCCTGGACCGAGGCGGACGCGGCCCGGCGCGAGCGCGGCCGGGGCGCGCGGCTGGTGCGGCCGGCGGCGGCGCGGCAGGTGCTCGACATCCTGCGCGACGCGCCGGCGCCCAAGGGTCGCATCCCGGGCGCCCTGACGCTGGGCGGGCCGGGCATGGCCTACAAGACCGGCACCTCGTATGGCTTCCGCGACGCGGTGGCGGCCGGGGTGGTCGGGGGCTATGTGATCGTCGTCTGGACCGGCCGGGCGGACGGCGGCGCGCGCGGCGGCTTTACCGGGCGCGAGGCGGCCCTGCCCATGCTGTTCGACGCGGCCGACATTCTGGCGGCCCCGCGCGCCGCGCCGCCACCCATCGCGCCCAGGGGCGCGCCGGGCGCCCTGACGGCCCTGGAGCGGCCGGACCGGGGGCCGAACCTGATCTTCCCGCCCGACGGCGCGACCGTGCAGGTCGAGGCCTTCGGCCCGGCGTCGCGGGGCCTGGTCCTGGCGGCCGGCGGCGAGGGCCTGCGCTGGTATGTCGAGGGACAACCGCTGGCGCCCGATCCTGTCAGTGGGCGGACCATATGGCGGCCCGCGGCGGCGGGCTTCTACGCGCTGACGGTCGTCGATGCCCAGGGCCGCGAAGCCCGGGCCAAGGTGCGGATCAAGGGATAGGGCGCCGGGAGGGCTTTCCTGTCCCTTGGGACTGGATAGCCCGCCCCGACAACGCTGGTCAGGGACTGGATAAGCAGTCCCAAGGGACAGCTAATTCAGTCCCCGCATCACCCCTGCTTCAGCGCGTCGGCCTCGACGGGATTGGACACCGTCACGCCGAGATCGTTCACCAGGCCGTTCGACAGGCGATAGCACCAGCCGTGCACGGACAGGCTCTGGCCCCGGGCCCAGGCGTCCTGGACGAACACGTCCGAGGCCACGTTCCGGACCTGGCGGATGACGTTCAGCTCGCACAGGCGATCCCAGCGGTCCTTGTCGTCGAGCGTCTCGAGTTCGGCGCGGTTGGCGGCGTAGACCTCGCGGATCGGATGCAGCCAGTGGTCGACCAGGCCCCGGCGCACGCCATCGACGGCCGCCCGCACGCCGCCGCAGCCGTAGTGGCCGACGACCATCACGTGTTTCACCCTGATCACGTCCACGGCGAACTGCAGCACGCTGAGATAGTTGGCGTCCTGCGGCGGGGCCAGGTTGGCCACGTTGCGATGGACGAACAGCTCGCCGGGATCGAGGCCGACGATCTCGTTGGCCGGCACGCGGCTGTCGGAACAGCCGATCCACAGGTATTCCGGACTCTGCTGGCTCTCCAGCCGGCGGAAAAAGTCGGGGTCGATCTCGGTCTTTTTCCGCGACCAGCGACGGTTGTTGTCCTTGAGCGCGTCGAGCACGGCTGTCCCCTAGACCTGGGCGTCAGGCTGGTTGTTCGGGTGGGCGGCGGCGATCGCGGGATGCTCGGCCGCGTGGTCGGCCGCGCCGGCGAGGGCGGGGAAGGGCGACAGATCGACCTTGAACCGGCGCGCGTTGTAGACCTGTGGCACCAGCAGGCAGTCGGCCATCGTCGGCGCCGCGCCATAGGCGAAGCCGTCGCCATGCTTCGCGATCATTGGCTCCAGCGCGGCGAAGCCGTCGCCGATCCAGCGCCGGACCCAGTCGTCGATCGCCGGCTGCCCGACATCCAGCTTCGCCAGCGCCTTGAGGATGCGCAGGTTGTTCACCGGGTGGATGTCGCAGGCGACGATGCCGCACATGGCCCGCACGACCTGGCGGTCGAACGGATCCCCGGGCAGCAGCGGCGGTTCGGGATGGGTCTCCTCGAGCCATTCGAGGATCGACAGGGACTGGGTCAGGACGTGGCCGTCAGCCTCCAGCGCCGGCACCAGATGCTGGGCGTTGACCGCGCCATAGGCCTCGCCCTGCTGCTGGCCCGCGGCCAGATCGACCGGAACATAGTCGTAGGCCAGGCCCTTGAGATTGAGGCCGATGCGGACCCGGTAGGGCGCCGAGGCGCGCCAGGCGCTGTGCAGCAGCAGGTCCATCAGACGATCCTGAATGACAGCGATCCGACGCCTTCGACCGATCCCTCGACCCGGTCGCCGCGCGCCAGGGGGCCGACGCCTTCCGGCGTTCCGGTGAAAACGAGATCGCCAGCTTCGAGTTTCCACAGCTTGCCCGCCTCGACGAGGATTTCCTCGACCGACCAGATCATATCGGCGACCTGGCCGTCCTGCCGGGTCTCGCCGTTGACGCCGAGCGTAATGCGGCCCCGCGGGACGATGCCGGCGGCGGGAACGATGGCCGAGACCGGCGCGCTGGCGTCGAAGCCCTTGGCCGCGTCCCACGGCTGGCCCTTGGCCTTGAAGCCGTTCTGCAGATCGCGGCGGGTCAGATCGACGCCGACCGCGAAGCCGAAGATCGATCCGCCTTCGCCCAGCGCGACGACCAGCTCGATCTCGTGGTGCAGGTCGCCGGTGGCCGAGGGATAGGGGACATCCGCGCCGGGCGGAACCACCGCGTCGGCCGGCTTGCTGAAGAAGAACGGCGGGTCGCGGTCATCGCCGCCCATCTCGCGACGGTGGGCCGCGTAGTTGCGGCCGACACAGAGGATGCGGCGCACGGGGAACGGCCGGTCCGAGCCCTGCACGGGCACGGTCGGCTGTGGGCGGATCGGTACGGCGTACTGGGTCATGACGGTTTCCTAGCCAAAGCCGCCGGCAAAGTCTCGCTGTCCCTGCGCACCGCGCGTGACGCCCCCCGGATCGGAGACCGTTGTTCTTCCAGCCAATTGACGGCGCCGCGGCCTGGCCTATGGTTCAAGGGAGGCGTCCTGGGGGCGATCCACTTGCTCAATCTCTTCAAACTGATCAAATGCATGCGGTTCGGGCACCGTTGGAAGAACAGCCGGAAGAAATCCGGATTCCAGACGTGCGAACGCTGCGGCCTTCGGGTGAGGTACTAGCGCCTGGCCGACAGCAGTTCGGCCCAGCGCCATTCGCGGGAACCCAGCGCCAGCCTGGGCGCGTCCGACCGGTCGTTGAAGGAAATCACCACGAGGCCACGCATCACGCGCGCGCGACAGGCGGCGGGAGCGAACGCCACCTCCATCGTGATCGCCTGCCGTACGCCCGCCAGCCCCCTGCCGGCCTCACCGGGGTTGCGCAGCCATTCGCCGTTCCAGATCAGGATGGCCTTGCCGCCTGGCCCGAGGGCGCGATGTGACCGGGTCACCGCGGCTGTCACCTCGGGGTCATCGCGCAGGGCGTCCTGCAGACGGCGGACCATGTCGCAGCGTTCGGCGCTGGAGCCATTGCCGCCGCCGAGGCCTCCCGCCCCGTCGCCCGTCCCGGCGACGGTCGCTCCGGCCAGGTCAGCCTCCCCCAGCGCGACGCCGGGGTCGATCGACGCGGGACCGGCGACGACCCGCGCGATCTCCGGCGGCGGCGTTTGGCGCGGAACTCGCTGCCGCAGGGGCGGGAGAGCCGGGGGCGTCGGCGCGGGCTTCGGTCGCGGGGCCTCGGCCTTCGCCCGCGGTGGCGATCCGCCCGAGCGGTCGGGCCGATCTGGCGGTGGGGGCAGCCTGGGCGCGAACATGACCGAGACGAAGGGTGGCGGCTCAGGCTCGGGCGCCGGCGGGCGCGGGACCGGGGGACCGGCGACGATCAGCGCGAACAGGGCGGCGTGGAACACGATCGCGACCAGGGCCGCCCACAGGCGCGCCCGCTCCGGTCGCTGAAGCGGGCGTTCGCCATGCGGCCGGTCCGGGATTCCCGGAAGGCGGGTCGAAGGGTTCACGCTGCTGTAAAATCACCCGTCCGCGTCAGCATCGTGGCGAAGAGGGAGCGTTCAGACAGAATATACGATGCTCCATTTCAGGCCTATATAGAGATTATTTTCAAGGCACATCGTCCAGCACGGCGGCAACGTGGAACACGATGATTGGTTCCATTCAAATGGATTTCCAGTTTCGAAGTCGCGAGGCGACTCAGGATCGTCAATTTTATGACTGATACTGGCCATCGTTGAGACATCTATCAAAAGCTAGCTGCGGCGGCGTGGGGGTTCTGTCTCATGCAGTACGGAGGAGATTTGTCTTGATAGGATCAGTGCTCAAGGCCGCCGCCACGGGAAGCCTGCTTCTCGGGGTCGGACTCATGGGAAGCGGCTGCGCCACGAAGGACTTCGTGCGCGAACAGGTCGCGGTGGTCGATACGCGGGTCACGACGGTCGGCGGCACGGCCGGCGAGGCGCTCTCGCGCGCCAAGTCGGCGCAGCAGTTGGCGGAGGGCAAGTTCCTCTACCAGGTCGTCCTGTCCGACGATTCGGTGAAGTTCCCGGTCGATCAGAATGCATTGTCGCCGGAGGCGGAAGCGCGGCTTTCCGAGCTGGCGCAGCGTCTGGCGAGTGAAAACCGCAACGTCTACCTGGAAATTCAGGGCTTCACCGACGCCACCGGGGATACGGCCTACAATGAACGGCTGGGCGAGGCCCGCGCCGAAGCGGTTCGGCGTTACCTGAACAAGGCCGGCGTCGCCCTGAACCGGATGGCGACCATCTCCTACGGCGAAGAATCGCCGGTGGCGCCCAACGAAACGCCCGAAGGTCGGGCCCAGAACCGGCGCGTCGTGATCGTAGTCCTGAGCTAACCTCGGCCAGCGGGTTCGATCAGGCCGGATCGAACTCGCTGACCAGGTGGCCGGGCGCGATTTCCCGCAGCGCCGGAACATAGACCGGCGCCGCTGGATCGATCGGCAGCCTGGACGGCAGGAAGCGCAGGGCGGCCAGCGGATCCATCGGCGACGGCGGTTCGCCCGACAGCCGCACCCGCTGGCGCGTGCGTTCGATCTTCGGATCGGGGATCGGCGCGGCCGACAGCAGGGCCCGGGTGTAGGGGTGTCGCGGGTCCTCGTAGATCTGCTCGCGGCTCGCCTGTTCCATCACCCGGCCCAGATACAGCACCATGACCCGGTGGCTGATCTCGCGGACCACGGCCAGGTCATGGCTGATGAACATCATGGCCATGCCCATCTGCCGCTGCAGGTCGATCAAGAGATCGATGATCTGAGCCCGGACGGATACGTCCAGGGCGCTCACGGCCTCGTCGCAGATGACCAGCTTCGGCTCCAGGATCATCGCCCGGGCGATGCCCACCCGCTGGTTCTGGCCGCCGCTGAGTTCGTGCGGGTAGCGGTTGACCAGCGCCGGCGCCAGGCCGCAGCGGGCCATCATCGCGGCGGCGGCGGCGCGGCGGTCCTGGCGGCTCAGGCCCGGCCGGAAGACCTGCAGCGGCTCGGCGATGGAATCGCCGATCGGCATGCGCGGATCGAGGCTGGCCAGCGGGTCCTGGAACACGATCTGCAGATCCTCGCGCGCGGCCCGCATGGCCTCGCGGTCGGCGTGGGTGATGTCGCGGCCGAGCAGGGTGACCGATCCGCCCAGGTCCCCGCCGCCGGGCGGCAGCAGGTTGAGCACCGCCCGCGCCAGGGTAGACTTGCCACAGCCGCTCTCGCCGACCACGCCCAGGGTCTCGCCCCGGCGGATCTCGAAATCGACGCCGTCGACGGCCCGCAGCGACCGGGGCCTGGCGAACAGGCCCTCGCGGACGGGGAACCAGACCCTCACGGCCTCGCCCCGCACGACGACGGGCGCTCCGGGCGCGACCGGGGCCGGCGTCGGCCGGCCGCCGCGGTCTGGGCGATCCAGTCGCGGAATGGCCGCCAGCAGGCCGCGGGTATAGTCCGTCCGTGGCCGGTCGAAGACCGCCTCCACCGGCCCCTCCTCGACATAGGCGCCGTCCTTCATCACGCAGACCCGGTCGGCGAGGCGCGCGATCACGCCCATGTCGTGGGTCACCAGCACCATGCCGGCCCCGGTCTCGCGCATCAGCTCCGCCATCAGGTCGAGGATCTCGGCCTGGACCGTGACGTCCAGCGCCGTGGTCGGCTCGTCGGCGATCAGCAGCTTCGGACCGCAGGCCATGGCCCCGGCGATCATCACCCTCTGGCGCATGCCGCCGCTCAGTTCATGCGGATACTGGCTCATGCGCCGGGCGGCCTCCGGGATGCGCACCCGCTCCAGCCAGTCCAGCGCGCGCCGGCGGGCCGCCTCGCCCGACAGGCCCAGATGCAGCCGCAGGGGCTCGGCGACCTGCTCGCCGATCTTCACGTGCGGCGTCAGGGCGGTCAGCGGGTCCTGGAAGATCATCGTCATCTTCGAGCCGCGAATGCGGTTGAGGGCCGCCGGCTTCAGCCCCAGCAACTCCTGACCCTCGAAGCGGACCGAGCCGGTCGCCTGTCCATTGCCGGCCAGCAACCCCATGACGGCCATGAAGGTCTGACTCTTGCCCGAGCCGCTCTCGCCGACCACGCCGAGACACTCGCCGGCGGCAACCGACAGGGACACCCCGCGAACGGCTTCGACCAGGCCGTCGTGGGTCTGGAAGCTGACCCTGAGGTCGTCGATCGACAGAACGGGATGGGACAAGGGATGGGCTCACGCGGACGGCCGGACTGACGACTTTAGTGGCTGCTGGCTGACGCGCAAACGGCCGACGTGGCCGACGGCGCGGAGAGGGCGGTCAGCCGCGGCGCGGGAAGCTCTCCCAGAACCGGGTGAATGCGCTCGCGCACCCGGGGCGGGCAAAGGTCACCGCATTGTGGACGTGATCCAGGAGTGGCGTGGACTGCATCCGCGCCACCGCGTCCCGCCTTGCCGCGCGGCGGCCCGGCCGGTTCATTGGCCGGTTGCCGGTTGTTGACACGGGATCAACCAACCCGGACCCTAGATGCGGCGTGAAGGACCGCCCGTGGCCTGTCCTTTCAAGGGGGATGATGTGACAATCTGGCGCCCGCCCGCGCCCGCAGGGGGAGGCAAGAGCCCGCCCGTCACGGCCCAGCCGAGGATCATCGTGGTGGCCAACGAAAAGGGCGGCGCCGGGAAGTCGACCGTGGCCGCGCTGCTATCGACGGCCATGCTCTATCAGGGCTGCCGCGTCGCCGTCATGGATGTCGACCTGCGCCAGCAGACGCTCAGCCACTTCTTCGCCAACCGCCGCCGCTGGCTTCCCGCCGCCAACGTTTCCGCGCCCGTTCCGCTGGAATACATGCTGGCCGACGATCCGGCGGATCTTGCCGAGGCCGACCCCGCCAGGGTCGTCGCCCTGTTCCACAAGGCGCTGATTCTGGCGATGGGGGCCGCCGACATCGTGGTCATCGACACGCCCGGGGGCGACACGCCGCTGTCGCGGGCCGCCCACCTGCAGGCGGACATCGTCGTCACTCCGATGAACGACAGCTTCGTCGATTTCGACATGCTGGGTAAAATCGATCCGATCACCCTCAAGCTCGTCCGGCCCAGCCTCTACGCCAAGGTTGTTCACGAGGCGCGGCGCACCCGCGCCGGCTACGGTCGAAAACTGGACTGGGTCGTGCTGCGAAATCGAATGGCCCTGACCGACGGGCGCAATCGCCAGCGGATGACCGTGAACCTGGAGCAGCTGGCCGAGCAGGTCGGTTTCCGGCTGGGGCCGCAGCTGCGCGAGCGGATCGCCTATCGCGAGATGTTTCCGTTTGGCCTGACCCTTGCCGACCTGTCCGCCAACCTCCGGCCGGCCGAGATCTCGACGCCGCGCAAGGCCGCGCGCGAGGAGCTCAATGCCCTGCTCGCGGCCCTTAACCTGATCGATGGAATCGGCGCCCCGGAGGTTTGAGCCGAAAGAGATCGGGGGTCGAAGGCCAGGCGTTACCATCCGATTCACCCTGCTCTCTCACGGCTCCTTAAGCGTCATTGTCTAGGTAGATCCCGTCGGACACCTTGTCCGTCGGGAGACGATCCATGCTCGCCAGCATCGGGCGATCGGCCGGTGAAAAGGCTGCCCCTCAGCGACACCCCTTCCGGCTGAAACGCCGCCCGGAGGAGCGCATCGTCCTGCTCGGCCAGACCATGGACATGGTCAAACCCGAGGAAGTGCTGCACTTCATCGCCGGCCATGTCGCCTTGGGCAAACGCGCCATTGTCGCCAACCACAACGCCCATAGCCTCTATCTCCTTCGCGACAACGCCGAGCTTCAGGCTTTTTATGATCGGGCCGATCTCGTGGAGGCGGACTCGCGGCCGCTGCTGATGTGGGCGCGATTGACGGGCCGCAACAGCCGGGCGTTTCACCGCTGCACCTATCTCGACTGGCGCGAGGACTTCTGGGAAATCGCCGACGCGCACGGCTGGCGGGTCTTCTACCTTGGCGGCGCGCCCGGCGTGGCGGAGAAGGCGGCGGCCAACATCAGGCGGACGCGGCCAGGCGCGAGGATCGCCGTCCGAGACGGCTTTTTCGACATGACGCCCGGGTCGGCCGAGGCTCGGAGCGTCCTGGACGACATCGCTGCCTTTGCTCCGCAGGTCCTGATGGTCGGCATGGGCATGCCGCGTCAGGAAATCTGGATTCATCGCAACTATGACGCCTTGCCGCCCTGCGTTGTCCTGCCCGTGGGCGCGGCCTTTGACTACGAGGCCGGCGTCCAGCGAGCCGCTCCGCGATGGATGGGGCGAATGGGTGTTGAATGGCTGTTCCGCCTGGCGGCCGATCCGCGCCGACTGTTCCATCGTTACTGCGTCGAGCCGTGGCGGCTCCTGGGACTGTTGGTCGATGACGCGGTCGCGGTCGCGCGATCACGGCGGGAGAGGGCGCGCCGCGAACGCCGCCGCGCCGCGGCGCCGGCCTCGCCGGATACGCCGCGCCGCCGGGCGTCCGATCAGCGCGGGCGTGAGATGGTGAACCCGGGCCCGCTGGGCGCCGACGCCTCGGCTCCGGGGCGGCCCGCCCACGTCAGCTAACCGCGAGCGGCCGCCCGGCCCGCGGGCCGGGATCGCGCCGCTGGCCCCCGCGAGCCGCTCAAGGTAGAAAGCCTTGAGATGTCCAAGCCCGCCGCGCCGCCGCCTTTCGACTCGCCCTACCGACACGGTTTCGTGCGGCTCGCGGCCTGTGTTCCCCGGATCACCCTGGCAGACCCGCGGGCGAACGTTGACGAGACCCTCGCGCTGCTGCGACGCGGCCACGACCGGAACATCGCCCTGATGGTCTTTCCGGAGCTGGGCCTTTCGGCCTATTCGATCGACGATCTGCTGCAGCAGGACGTGCTGCTCGACGCGGTGGAGGCAGGGATCGAGCGCCTCGTCGAGGCGAGCAGGGACCTCTATCCGGCCTTCGCCGTCGGCGCGCCGCTTCGTTTCGAGGGGCGGCTGTTCAACACCGCGGTGATCATTCACGGTGGTGAGATTCTGGGTGTGGTTCCCAAGAGCTTCCTGCCCAACTATCGCGAGTATTACGAGCGCCGCTGGTTCGCCAGCGGGCTGGGCGTGACGGGGCGCACGATCAAGGTCGCCGGTCGGGACGCGCCCTTTGGCGTCGATCTGCTGTTCCGGTCGGAAGGCACGGCTCCGTTCACGTTTCACGCCGAGATCTGCGAGGACGTCTGGACACCCGAGCCGCCATCGACGCGCGCCGCCCTCGCCGGCGCGGAGATTCTGCTCAATCTTTCGGCAAGCAATATCGTCATCGGCAAGGCCGAGGCCCGGCGGCTGCTCTGCGCGTCCCAGTCGATGCGCTGTCAGGCGGTCTATGCCTACTCCGCGGCCGGGGTCGGGGAATCGACGACCGATAACGCCTGGGACGGCCAGGCGTCGATTTTCGAGCTTGGCGAATGCCTGGCCGAGAGCGACCGCTTTCCCACCCAATCGACCATGGCTGTCGTCGATGTGGATATGGGCCGGGTGCGGCAGGAGCGAATGCGCACCGGATCCTTCGGCGACAGTATCGCCTGGCGCGAGGGCGAAACGCCGTTCCGGGTGCGGTCCTTCGCGCTCGACGCTCCCGCTGGCCCGCTGGCCCTCGAGCGCGCGGTTGCCCGCTTTCCGTTCGTGCCGGACGACGAGGCCCGCCTGGCCGAACAGTGTCACGAGGCCTACAACATTCAGGTTCAGGGCCTGGCCCAGCGCCTGAAGGCCGCCGGACTTGAGCGCCTGGTCATCGGGGTTTCCGGCGGACTGGATTCCACCCAGGCCCTGCTCGTGTCCTGCAAGGTCATGGACCTGCTCGGCCTTCCGCGCACCGGCGTCCTGGCCTTCACCATGCCCGGCTTCGGCACGAGCGAGCGGACCCGATCAAACGCCCTGGCTCTGATGTCCGCGTTCGGCGTCGAGGCGGCGGAGCTCGATATCCGGCCGGCGGCGAGGCAGATGCTGGCGGATCTGGGCCATCCGTTCGCCCGGGGTGAGCCGGTTCACGACGTAACGTTCGAGAACGTTCAGGCCGGACTGCGGACGGACTACCTCTTCCGCATCGCCAACCAGAGGGGCGGCCTGGTGGTCGGCACCGGCGACCTGTCGGAGCTCGCCCTGGGGTGGTGCACCTACGGCGTCGGCGACCATATGAGCCACTACAATCCCAACGGGTCGGTGCCCAAGACCCTGATCCAGCACCTCATCCGGTTCGTGGCCGATGCGGGGGAGTTTGACGGGGCCGGGGCGGGCGTCCTGCGCGACATCCTCGCCACGGAGATTTCGCCCGAGCTGATCCCGGCGTCCGCCGACGGCCGGAGCCAGGCCACCGAAGACTTTGTCGGGCCCTACGCCCTGCAGGACTTCAACCTGTTTCATCTGACGCGGTTCGGCATGGCGCCGTCCAAGATCGCCTATCTCGCCATGGCCGCCTGGGGCGACGCCGCCGCCGGCGCCTGGCCTCCTGGCCTCCCGCCCGAAGACCGGCGAGCCTACGGCCCAAGCGAGATCAAGGCCTGGCTGACGCTGTTCCTGCGGCGCTTCTTCGCCAATCAGTTCAAGCGGTCGGCGCTGCCGAACGGTCCCAAGATCTCGTCCGGCGGGGCCTTGTCGCCGCGTGGCGACTGGCGCGCGCCGTCCGACGCGGGGGCCGGGGCGTGGTTGGCGGAGCTTGAAACCAACGGACCGGAAACCCCCGGTTGAGGCTTTGAGGTCACATCGGCCGAACAACGATTGGTCAAGTGCTGGATAATCGCATCGGACTGACGTATGGTTTCATTGTTAGGTGGAAGGCCGCGCTTGGCCTTATTTCGGCATTGCGTGGAACTCACCGTTGGTCCAAGCGTTGCTGGGTTGGATTGAAGGGCGTCCACAAGTTCGTCGGGGGGTTGATTTTGCTCACCCCTCCGGAAACGCGGGAAGCCAATCGTCCCAGGGTCGGCGCCGGCCATTCGGCGCGCGAGTTTAAGATTTAGAGCGAGGGGCTCATCGTGAAGAAAAAAGCACTGTTGCTGGGCACAATGCTTGGCGCGCTGGCGCTGGCGCCTCAGGCGTTCGCACAATCCAATGGATTGTACGGCGCATTCGATCTCGGCTACCACCAGCCCGACGACGTCAGCGTCTATTCGGCGACCTTTGGCTCGTCGGCCAACATCGAACTCGAAGGCGACATCGTCGGCTTCGCTCGTCTCGGCTACCGGATCATGCCGAACTGGCGTGTCGAGCTGGAGACGGGCCTGCGGCCGGGCAACATCGACGAGCCGGGCGTGAGCGGGCACTTCAAGGCCCTGTCGATCATGGGCAATGTGCTCTACGACTTCATGCCGGACGCCTCGATTTCGCCGTTCATCGGCGTTGGCGCCGGCGCCGTTCAAGGGCGGTTGGCCGCGTTCTCGTTCCCGACGATCGATGCCTCCGACCGCGACACGGCCTTCGCCTATCAGATTCTGGCCGGCTTTACGGCGCCTGTCGCCGATCAGCTGTCGATCGATCTGACCTACCGCTACCTCGCGACGACCGACTTCAAGTTCGACAACCACTTCCTGGCCGGGCCGCTTGAGGCCGACTACAGGGACCAGTCGGTGACGTTCGGTCTGCGCTACAGCCTCCAGGAAGAAGCGGCCCCCCCCCCCCCCCCCCCGCCCCCCCCCCCCCCCCCCCCCCCCCCCCCCCCCCCCCCCCCCCCCC
>Ga0172380_10001131_pt1 | contig 47238 bp, 40 predicted proteins | sample Leawe162metaG_FD_119747 | JGI IMG/M metagenome (GOLD analysis project Ga0172380, IMG submission 119747) | Leachate microbial communities from a municipal landfill in Southern Ontario, Canada - Leachate well 162 metaG | ecosystem: Engineered > Solid waste > Landfill > Unclassified | place... | reverse complement strand
GAAATGAGTGCGGTGGGCAATGGTGCGCTCGATCTGACCTTGAAGATCCCTCTGGCGAAGACCGAGGACGCCACGGTCCAGGGGGAGTACCGTTTCATGGATAACGTGGTGACCGTCGATCCGGTGCTGCCGCCGATGACCGGCGTCAAGGGGCTGCTGCAATTTACCGATGCCGGCATCACCGTTCGCGATATCACCGGGCAGTTTCTTGGCGGGCCGGTCAAGGTCCGTGCGGATACGCGCGAGGGGCGCGTCGAGGTGCTGGTTACCGGTGCGCTGTCGGCTGCTCAGGCGCGCAAGCATTACGCCTTGCCGATATTCGACAATCTTTCGGGGAGCGCCAACTGGCGCGCCGAAGTGAAGGTCAAAAAGAATTCCGCCGAAATCGTCGTCGATTCGACGCTGGTTGGCCTTTCTTCAAGCCTGCCGCCGCCTTTCAACAAGCCGGCAACCGACGCGCTGCCTTTGCGTTTCGAGAAGGGCAACATCGCCGCAAACGGGGGGCGCAAGGGCGATACGCTTGATCGTATCCGGCTGAGTGTCGGCAAGGTGGCCGCTGCCCAACTCTTGCGCCGTCGCGATAGCGACGGAAAGCTGGTGCCTGAGCGCGGCGCGCTGGCTATTGGTGTCCCGCTCGTCTTGCCGGACGCCGGGGTGGCAGTGACCGTTTCGGCGCCAGCGGTCGACTTTGATTTCTGGCGCGCCGCGCTGACCCCCGCGCGCAGCGAAACCGTGGCAGAGAGCAGTGCCCTCTCGCCACTACTGCCGAACCAGGTGCTGGTGACGGTGGCGTCAATGGATGCCGCAGGCGTTCGCTTCCACGATGTCGATCTGCGGGGGCGCAGGGCAGGTGGCAAGTGGCTGATGGGAATGGCGTCGCAGGAAATGAACGGAAGCCTGGAGTTCGACCCTTTCGGCCGGGGCGCTTTGCGTGCCCGTTTGAAGAACTTTTTCGTCGCACGCACCCCGCAGGCGGAAGTGAGCGCCATCGAAAAATCATCGACGCTGGAGGATCTGCCCGCGCTCGATGTGGTTGCCGACGATTTTTCCATCGGCAAGCAGAAGCTTGGGCGTCTGGAAATCCAGGCGCATAACGCCGGAACGAACTGGCGCATCGAGAAATTGTCCATCACTAATCCGGATGGAAATCTCGAAGGAACGGGGGCGTGGCAGATGCAGGCTCCCCGGCGTTTTGATCTTGACTTCAAGCTGGGCAGCGAAAATGTCGGCAACCTGCTCGATCGTCTCGGCTATCCGGGAACGGTCAAGCAGGGAACGGCAAGGCTTTCCGGCCAGTTGAACTGGGTCGGCGTGCCGACGAGTATCGACTATCCTTCCCTGACCGGAGCCATGCGTGTGGAAGCGTCAAACGGACAGTTTGCCAAGATGGACCCCGGTGCTGCCGGAAAACTGCTGGGGCTGATCAGCCTGCAGGGCTTGCCGCGACGTATCACCCTTGATTTCCGGGATGTCTTTTCGGAGGGGTTTGCCTTCGATTCGATTGCGGGCAAGACGACCGTGAAAGCCGGCATCATGCACACCGACCGTTTGCAGATCGATGGTCCGTCGGCACGGGTCTTGATGCGTGGCGATGTTGATCTGCAGCGTGAAACCACCAGGCTGGTGGTGAACATCCAGCCGGAGCTGGGCGGTACCGCAGCCTTGGGCGTGGCCTTGGTCAATCCGATTGCCGGTGCAGCCACCCTGCTGGCGCACAAGGTCTTTCAAAACCCGCTCAACCAGATTTTTTCGTTCGACTACGGCATTTCCGGCAAGTGGGACGATCCGAAAGTTGAAAGGCTGTCGACGCAGCGTCTGGATGCACAGTCGGCTGGAGAGGGAGAGAAGCGTGAGTAAGTCGGGTGAAATGGGTGCTGGCAAGCGCAATGTTCGCGTGGCGGCGGTGCAAATGGTTTCCGGCCCGCGCGTCGCCGACAACCTGGCGGTCGCCGCCCGGCTGGTGGCTGACGCTGTGGCGCAAGGCGCCGGGCTGGTTGCCTTGCCCGAGTATTTCCCCATCATGGGCATGAATGATGGCGACAAGATTCAGGTGCGCGAGGCCGATGGTGATGGGCCGATCCAGTCCTGGCTGGCCGAAACTGCAGCACTCCATGGCATTTGGCTGATCGGCGGTTCCATTCCGCTGGTCGCCAGTAGCGCCGGCAAGGTCCTGAATTCCAGTGTGGTCTACGGGCCGGACGGCAGGCGCGTGGCACGCTACGACAAGATCCACCTGTTCGGTTTCCAGAACGGGGCCGAGTGCTACAACGAAAGCGCCACCATCGAAGCCGGGCATGAGCCAGTGGCTTTCAGTACGCCGTTTTGTCGCGTCGGTCTGTCGATCTGCTATGACCTGCGCTTTCCCGAGCTCTACCGGGCGCTGGGGGCGGGTGAACCCCTCGATCTGCTGGTCATTCCAGCTGCCTTTACCGAAACCACCGGCCGCGCCCACTGGGAAATCCTGTTGCGCGCCCGTGCCATCGAGAACCAGTGCTATGTGCTGGCGGTCGGCCAGGGCGGACACCATGAAAACGGCCGTGAGACCCACGGCAACAGCATGCTGATCGACCCGTGGGGTACCGTCCTTGACCGCAAGCTGAAGGGGCCGGGCATCGTCATCGGCGAGCTCGATCACGCCTTCATCGCCAATACCCGCGCCAGTCTGCCGGCGCTCCAACACCGCATATTCAAGTAAGGCTCGTAATGACGCACCCCGCAAGTTCTGCCCATGACGCCCTTTTTTCTCGTGCCGAACAGGTCCTGCTGGCGCCTTATGCGCTCGGCACGCGCCATCTTTCCGACGTTTTCGGCAGCATCCTGAAGCATGGCGTCGACTACGCCGACCTCTATTTCCAGTACAGCCGTTCCGAGGCGTGGAGCCTCGAAGAGGGTATCGTCAAATCCGGCAGCTTCTCTATCGATCAGGGCGTTGGCGTACGTGCCTGCTCCGGCGAAAAGCAGGCCTTTGCCTATTCGGACGACATCAGCGCTGCGGCGCTCGGCGACGCTGCCCGCGCCGTGCGCGCCATCGCCTCGGCCGGACAATCCGGCCGTGTTCCGGCGCTGCAGCGTCGGGGGGGGCATGCCCTCTATCTTGCTGACGACCCACTGGCATCGCTGCCGGCCGAGGCCAAGGTGAAGCTGCTTGAACGCCTGGAGCATTACGCGCGCGCGCTCGATCCGCGCGTGGCGCAGGTGATGGCACATATTGCCGGTGAATATGAAGTGGTGCTGGTGGCCGGCAGCGATGGTCGTCTGGCTGCCGATGTGCGGCCGCTGGTGCGGGTTTCGATTACCGTCATCGTCGACGACAAGGGGCGGCGCGAGCAGGGCTCGGCAGGTGGCGGCGGGCGTTTCGATTACGGCTATTTCAGCGACGAGATCTTGCAGCGCTATGCCAGGGAGGCCGTGCATCAAGCGGTCACCAATCTGGATGCGCGCCCGGCACCGGCCGGCACGATGACCGTCGTCCTCGGCTCCGGCTGGCCCGGCATCCTGCTGCACGAGGCGATCGGCCACGGGCTTGAGGGGGATTTCAACCGCAAGGGCAGTTCGGCCTTCTCCGGCCGTATCGGCACGCGCGTCGCCGCCAAGGGGGTCACCGTTGTCGACGATGGCACCCTTCCGGATCGCCGTGGCTCACTCAATATCGACGATGAAGGCAATCCTACGCAGCGCACGGTGCTGATCGAGGATGGCATTCTCAAGGGCTACATGCAGGACAGCCTCAATGCTCGCCTGATGGGTGTTCAGCCAACCGGTAACGGCCGGCGCGAATCCTTTGCCCATCTGCCGCTGCCGCGCATGACCAATACCACCATGCTGGCCGGCGAGCACGACCCGGAGGAAATCATCCGCTCGGTGAAAAAGGGTATCTACGCTGCCAACTTCGGCGGTGGCCAGGTGGACATCACCAGCGGCAAGTTCGTCTTTTCGATGAGCGAGGCCTACCTGATCGAGAACGGCAGGATTGGCCCGGCGGTGAAGGGCGCGACGCTGATCGGCAACGGTCCGGATGCGCTGACCAGGGTGAAGATGATCGGCAACGACATGAAGCTCGATCCCGGCGTCGGTACCTGCGGCAAGGAAGGGCAGAGCGTGCCGGTCGGCGTTGGCCAGCCGACGCTGCGCATCGACGGTCTGACGGTCGGCGGAACGCAATAGACCCTGAAAAACCTCAGGTTATTCTTTGACCTGCGTCATAGTGAGAACGCTTCGCGATCCGTAGCATCGCTCGGTTACAATTCGGTCACATATAAAGAGGCTGGTTTCCTGAGGAGGAGTGCATGACCACAACTGTTGGCAGAATCTTTCGCACTGTGCTTGTTGGCTGCCTGATGGCGGCCGGTGTGGCACAGGCGCAGATCACGGACATCAATTCGGCGATCAACAAGGCTGGTCGTGAGCGCATGCTTTCGCAGCGTATGGCCAAGGCCTATTTCCAGTTGGGACTCGGGGTCGATACCGACCGTTCGAAGCGTGTCCTCGACGGCTCGATTTCGCTGTTCGACCGCCAGCTGGTTGAACTGAAGAACTATGCGCCAACCCCGGAAATCAAGGATACCTACCAGAAACTGGAAGGTGCCTGGATTGCCTACAAGGATTCGCTGGTCGGTGCGCCGCCCAACCCGGATGGCGGCAAGAAAGTCTTGACGCTGTCCGAGCAGGTCCTGGCACTGGCCCATCAAGGGACGGTGCAGCTGGAAAAGCATTCCGGCACGACGGCTGGCCGCCTGGTGAATATTTCCGGCCGCCAGCGCATGCTTTCGCAGCGTATGGCCAAGTTCTACCAGGCCCTGGCCTGGGGTGTGAACGATGCCAACAGCGCCACCGAACTGGAGAAGGCGCGCAAGGACTTTGCTGCGGCCCACCAGGAGCTTTCGTCGGCGCCGTCGAACACACAGCAGCTCAAGGAAGCGCTTGAACTGGTCAAGCAGCAGTGGTTTTTCTTCGAAAATGCGCTTAACCAGAAGGGGGGCGGCGACAAGAAGCAGTTGACCGGTAACGTTGCCACGACCAGCGAACGCATCCTCGAAGAAATGGAAACCGTAGTTGGTCTGTACGAGCGCCAGACCACGAAGTGAAGCATCTTGTCGCTACGGGCAGACCGCTCCGGTCTGCCCGCTTTCTGTTCTCCTTCCTTGCTTGTTCCCCGCTGTTTTTCGCAGCCTGTACCGCCAGTAGCCCACGTATCTCCCCGTTCATTGATCGTCTGCCCGCTGAAACTGCGCCGATAGCTCCTGCCGCACTGGACAAGGAGCGCCTGCTTGCCATGGCGCGAGCAGGAGGCACGCCTGACAATATTGTCGACAGCTGGCGGCGCGACGGTGCCCGTCTGAGACTGGCTGCCGCCGATGTCGTCGACCTGCATGCCCGTGGCGTTTCGCTGTCCATACTCGATGCCTTGCTGGATGCCCGCGAGCAGGCACTGCGGACTGATTTCGACAGCCGGCTGGCAGCCCGGCAGGCCGAATTTTCCCGGCAACTGGCGGCCGAGCAGGCGCGTATCCCGGTGTGTCCGGCACCGTACTACGGCGGCTTTATGCCCTATGGTGGTTGGGGTAGCGGCGGCGGCTGGCGGGGCGGTGTTTACCGCGCCTGGTAGTTGCCGCAAGTAAAAAACCCCGCCGAAGCGGGGCTGAGGGCGGGAGAGATGCCACTCAGAACTTGTAGTTCAACCCTGCATAGAACGAACGGCCGATACCGGGAACCGCCGTTCCCCAGCCAAACATGCCGTCGCTGGCCGTCGGGTTGAGCGACATTGTCCGGCCCTGACCGGTGTAGGCACCGCCAAGTGGCAGATCGTACTCGCGGTCGAACAGATTCTCGATGCCGAAGTCGACGCGAACGTTTTTCCATGTATAGCTGGAGCGCAGGTTGACCAGGGTGTAGCCATCGGTCTTCACTTCGTTACGCACGTCGGATACGTTGTCCTTCGACTTGACCATTACCAGCTCTGCAGCACTATCCCAGCCGCCCGTCCTGTGCGTCAGCGTCAGCTTGGTGTTGAGCGGCATGATGTTGTAGAGATCGTCGCCACTGTCGCGGTTGCGGCCGTTGGTGTAGTTCAGCTGGCCGCGCAGGCCGAAGTCGCCGAAACCGGTCTTTCCCAGCGGCATCTTGCCGGAGAGGTCCAGTCCGTAGAGACGAGCGTCGTGGTTTTCGTACTTGAGTACCACGAACTGGTTGGTCGTCGTCGCATTCGTCGCCGTGCAGTTCCCGGTGCGACAGCGCACTGCGTCGATGTAATCGGTGACGTAGGTGTAGTACGGGGTGGCTGCGAATTCCCAGTCCCGGACGGCCGTATGCAGGTTGAATGTGGCCGACAGGGTGTGCGCCTTCTCCGGGTCGAGGCCAAGGTTGCCGACATAGCCGTTGCCGTCGCCGACAAAATTGTTCATCCCCGCCATCATGCCGGCGGTTGACCAGGTATAGCGCTCGTAGAGGTTTGGCGAGCGTACCTTGCGGGCGAAGCCGAACTCGACATCGCGGGTTTCGCTCGGTGTGTAGCGAGCGATGGCCGTCAGATCCCAGTTATTGTCGGTCTTGCTGCGGTCGGCGTTGTTGAAGGCGACGGCCTCGCCGGTCTGGCCCATCGAACCACCGGCGCCGCTGGTTGGGGCGCTCGCCAGGTTGTAGCCGTGGACCATGCCGGCGTCGGTGCTGACATGTTCGTAGCGTACGCCGAGCGAGGTCATCCACTGCGGGTTGTGTGTCGCCTCCCACTCACCGAACAGGGCGGTGCGATCGCGCCGACCGTCCTTGATGTTGATGAATTCATTGGGCCCCATGCCGCCGCCCGAGGCTGGCCACCAGTCGTCAAGGCGGTAGTGCTGGTATTCGGCGCCGATACGCAGCAGATCGGCCGTGCCAAGGGCAATATCGGCCTTGAGCGTCACCCCGCTATTGCTGCTTTCGGTTTCCATCGGCATGCCAGCCGCACAGGTGCCGAGGGGGTCGCCTGCAAAGCGAATCGGGGAACACGGGGAGCCGACGTTTCCGGCGCCTGAGTTGCTGCCATACCAAAAGCGCTTGTCCCCGCCAAAGTCCATCTTGTGGTCGACCTTCTCGTGGTAGGCGCGTGCCTCCAGCGTTCCCCAGTCCTGCTTGCCGAGATAGCGCAGGTTGAACCGGAGCTGGTCGTTGTCGGTCATGTCCATGCGCTGGTTCGGGTAATTCTGGAACGGCAGGTCCTGAAAGCCGATCTTCGCTTCGACCAGGTGGTTGCCGCCTTTCATCGCCAGCCCCAGCGTGTGGTTGCGCGTTTCGTAGGCTGTCGAGCCGACTTCGTCCCGGTCCAGCGCGTGACCGGGGACTCCGGTGGCGGTGTAACGCTTGAATTTTCCGCCTGCCTTGTAGTTGTCTGCCTGCGCCGTAGCGCCGGTGTAAGTCAGGCTCAGACGCTCACTAGCCAGCGTGGCGTTGAAATTACCGCCGTAGCTGTTGCCGTTGCTGCGATAGAAGGCGCCGGCTTCGCCGGTGAACAGGAGGTCCTGTCCCGGTGCGGCGAACTGCGGTTCCTTCGTTTTCGCGACGATCGTGCCGGCAATACTGTCGCCACCGGCGCTGACCGGTGAAATTCCGGCATAGACCTTGAGCGATTCAATCGCGCTCGGATCAACGTAGGAAAGTGGCGGGTTCATGTGGTTCGGGCAGGAGGCAATCAGGTCCATGCCGTCGACCTTGGTGCGTACGCGGTCGCCGGCCATGCCGTTGATCACCGGCAGGCTGGAGGTGCCACCGGCGCCCTGAAGGTTGATGCCGGGAATGTCACGAAGCAGGCTGGCGGTGTCGCTTGTTCCTGCCCGCAAGGGGGAGAGTGCCTTGCTGTCGAGCTTGCCGGCGGGGGCTGGCGCGGGTTCGATGCGCGCGCCGCTGACGACGATTTCGTCAAGTGTCTGGGTGGTGTTGCTGGTTTGGGCGCTAACCCCTTGCCACACAGTGGACAACGCAAGGGCGACCGCGAGCGAGGCCGGCTTTTTACTGAACTGCATGAGACGCTCCCTGTCCTATCGGACTTTGATTTGGGGAGCGATTTTAGGTATCGATGGTATCCAGCGGAATGTGGCAAATGGTCGCGCGACGGATTGCCGCATGCGCTCAGAACAGTCCGAGTTGGTTCTCGTTGCGCCGCGTTGCGGGGGTCGGTGAAATGAATCGGCTGCAGTCGAGTGGCGGTGCGGCGGTGAAACCGAGGCGTCGTGCATGCAGCGCAAAACGTTGGGCGAGCAGGTCGGCGAAGTGACCAAGGCCGTGCATGCGGTGTGCGAAGGCCGGGTCGTTGCCCTTGTTGGCGCGGCCGCCGCGCATGTCGTAAAGGATGGTCATGACCCGTGATGCTTTTCCGGGAGCATGCCAGGCCAGCCAGCGCTCGAAGAGTGCATGCAGCTCGTGGGGCAGGCGCAGCACACTGTAGCTGGCAGCAACGGCGCCAGCGTCACGGGCGGTGGCCAGCAATTTTTCCAGTTCGTGGTCGGTGAGGCCGGGTATGACCGGCGAAACCATGACCGTGACCGGAACGCCGGCTGCACTCAATTTGCGTATTGCTTCGATACGGGCATGGGGTGCTGCCGCACGCGGTTCCAGCTGGCGTGCCAGTTCGCCATCCAGCGTGGTCAGCGAGATGGCCGCGTGGATCAGGTTCTCGCGGGCCATGGCGGCAAGCACGTCGATATCGCGTTCGATCAGTGCTGATTTGGTGATCACCATGGCCGGGTGTTTCAGTTCCAGGAGCACCTCGATCACTGCGCGGGTAATGCGCAGTCGGCGTTCCACAGGTTGCCAGGCATCGGTGTTGGTGCCGATGGCCAGCGGTTTGCAGAGGTATCCGGGTTTTGCCAGCTCCTTGCGCAGCAGTCGTGCGGCCTCTGGTTTGTAGTAGAGCTTGGTTTCGAAATCGAGACCCGCCGAGTGGCCCAGATAGGTGTGGCTGGGGCGGGCGTAGCAGTAGATGCAGCCATGTTCGCAGCCCCGGTAGGGGTTCAGCGAATGATCGAAAGGCAGGTCCGGTGAGTCGTTGTGGCTGATCACCGTTTTCGCATTGTCGATGAATAGCTCCGTCGCGGGGGCTTCTGGACATTCGGTATTCCAGCCGTCATCGGCAGCGCTGCGCCCCCAGGTGGCGAACCGTGAATCCGGGTTGGCTGACGTGCCGCGCCCTTTTAACGGCTTTGCAGTCAGGCGGGCTTCGTCGTCGGGGAAGAGATCCGGTTCCATGATTTCCGGTGAGGAGTACTGCGGGTCGAAGGGGCAATTCTACGCGACTGGCAGCCTCGCGATACGGCTGAAGGCGCATGCGTTTTGCCGCAGCGCACAACGTTTCTTGTAGAATCGATGCCTCCCTAAATTCGCTGTTGATCCAGAGGTTGTGCCATGACGCCGCAAACGAAGCCGAACACGGACGATGTCCGCATCAAGGAAATCAAGGAGCTGGTGCCGCCGGCCCACGTCTTTCGTGAATACCCCGTTTCCAGCCGTGCCGCACAGACGACCTACCATGCCCGCCAGGCCATTCACCGTGTGCTGCACGGCGCCGATGACCGTTTGCTGGTGGTGATCGGGCCGTGCTCGATCCACGATTTCGATGCCGCGATGGAGTATGCGAAGCGACTGGAAAAGCAGCGGGAAAATTACGCCGACGACCTGATCGTGGTCATGCGCGTCTATTTCGAGAAACCGCGCACTACCGTCGGCTGGAAGGGCTTGATCAACGACCCGCGCCTCGACGGCTCGTTCCGCATCAACGAAGGCGTGCGGCTGGCGCGCAAGCTGCTGCTGGAGATCAATGACCTCGGCCTGCCCTGTGCCACCGAGTTCCTCGACACGATCACGCCGCAGTACACCGCCGACCTGATCTCCTGGGGCGCCATCGGCGCCCGTACGACTGAATCGCAGGTGCACCGCGAACTGGCGTCCGGTCTGTCGTGCCCGGTCGGTTTCAAGAACGGCACCGACGGCAACGTGCGCATCGCGGTCGACGCGATCCGCGCCGCCAGCGCGCCGCACCATTTCCTGTCGGTGACCAAGGGCGGCCACTCGGCGATCGTGTCGACCACTGGCAACGAGGATTGCCACGTCATCCTGCGCGGCGGCAAGGAGCCGAACTACGACGCCGCCAGTGTCGACAAATGCTGCCAGGATATCGCCGCCTCCGGCCTGGCGGCGCGGGTTATGGTCGATTTCTCGCACGCCAACAGCAGCAAGAAATACGAGCGCCAGATCGAAGTCGCCAAGGATGTCGCTGGCCAGATTGGCGGTGGCGACGAGCGCATCATCGGCGTCATGGTCGAGTCGCACCTCAACGCTGGCCGTCAGGATCTGTCGCCGGACAAGCCGCTCGAATACGGCAAGAGCATCACCGACGCCTGCATTGACTGGAACGACACCCTTGGGGTGCTGGAAACGCTGGCGCAGGGTGTGCGTCAGCGGCGTCTGGTCGAAGCCACCGCGTAAGCATTGATGGCCGCCTGGCCACTGCCGCCTCTTGCCGTTGGCCGCTGGCTGACGGCGGCGATAGCCACGCTGGTTGTTTTCCGCCTGTGGTTTGCCATCGTCTTGCCGATGACTGGCGACGAGGCGTATTTCATTGTCTGGGGGCAGAATCCGGCAGGCGGCTACTACGATCACCCGCCGATGGTCGGCTGGTGGCTGACAGCCTTGCTGGCATTCGGCCGAGCTGGATGGTGGCTGCGCCTGCCGGCAGTGCTGCTGCCCTTCCTGCTGGCCTGGGGGGTGTGGTGGCTGGTGCGGCAGACAGAAAATGGCGAGCACCGCGAGAACCGTGAGCGCGCCCTTTTCGCCGCACTGCTGACCCTCCTGCAGCCGGCCGATGTGTGGAATGTCCTCATTACCACCGATACGCCGGTGGTGTTTTTCTGCTTCCTTTCCGTACTCGCCTACGTCCGTGGGCTGCGCTTTGCCTCTCCCGGCTGGCACGTTCTGGCGGGCCTGCTGCTGGGGATGGGTTTCCTCAGCAAGTATTTTGCGGCCCTGCTCGGCATCGCCTTTGCCGCGCATGTCGTCTTCGTTCGCCGCGATCGCGGGCGTTGGCTGCTACTGGTGCTGCTGACTGCAGCCGCGCTGATCGGCCCGGCCTACAATCTTTGGTGGAACAGCAGCCATTGCTGGGCGAATATCCTCTTCAATTTTTTCAATCGCACCGAGAAAGCCGGGTTTTCCTGGGAGAACCCGTTGAGCTTTGCCGCTTCGCTTCTCTACCTGGCGACTCCCTGGTTGCTGTGGGCGTTGTGGCGGGGGCGTGCCGCACTGCGGGCAGCAGGCGACGGTACCGCCCGCGCTGTGCTGTGGCTTGCCGGCGTGCCGCTTTTAGCCTTCCTGCTGCTTTCCTTTGGCAAGCCGGTCGGGCTGCACTGGTTGCTCGCCTTCATGCCACTGCTGCTCGTGCCGGCTGCATTGGCGCTGCCGTTGCCGGTGTTGAGCACACTGCTGCGCTGGTCGGCTCTCTTTGCCGCCCTGCACATGATTGCGGCGCTGGTTTTTTTCAACCTGCCGCTCTCGTTGTGGAAAGGTTCCAGCCTGCACGCCGGCATGGTACTTACGGTTCGTGCTGATGCCGTTGAGCGGCAATTGCGCGAACCGATTGCCCGCTGCGGCGAGGGCTGCGTGATGGCCATGGAAAGCTATTCGTCGGCAGCGACGCTGGCGTATGCGCTTGATCGCCGGGTTGTTGTTTTTGGCGACGGTTCGTTCCATGGTCGCCAGGATGATTTCGACACCGATTTCCGGACGCTCGACGGCCGTGATTTTCTGCTGCTGCGCAAGGAGACGGTGCGTATGGAAACCTATGCACCATTCTTCGAGCGCGTCGACGTCACGTCGTTCGAAGTTGAGGGTGTGTTGTTCCATTCGGTGCACGGGCAAGGCTTCAAATATCCCGTATATCATGAGCGTATGCTGACCCGTGTTCGAGACCGTTATTACCGGCTGCCTGAGTGGCTGTCTGCGCGCGGCTGCGCGTTCACCGAGCGCTATTTTGCCGAGGGCGCCAAGTGAAGGCCTGGATCAGACTACTGCGGCCACATCAGTGGATAAAGAGCGGTTTCGTCTTTGTTGGCCTGCTTTTTGGCCATGGCTGGAGCGACAGTGCCCTGGTCATGCAGGTGCTGCTGGCGGCAGCCGCTTTTTCACTGGCCGCATCGGCGGTCTATGTCGGTAATGATGTCGTTGATTGCGAAAACGATCGTCAGCATCCGGACAAATGCCGCCGCCCGCTGGCCTCCGGTGCCATCGGTGTTCAGTCGGCGTTATTCCTGGGAGTCGCCTGCCTGCTGCTGGCTGCCGTTCTGGCCTGGCTGGCGTCGCCGGTGGTGCTTGGCGTTATCCTCGCCTACCTGCTGCTCAACGTTGGCTACACGCTCGGACTCAAACATGTCGTCCTGCTCGACGTCTTCATCATTTCGGCCGGCTTCATGCTGCGGCTTCTGGCCGGGACCGTCGGTGTCGGGATCGCCCCGTCAAACTGGCTGCTGCTGTGTGGTCTGATGGTCACGCTGTTCCTCGGCTTTGCCAAGCGGCGTGCCGAGCTCAAGGCGCTGGACGAAGATGCGGTTGGCCATCGGCGCGTGCTGGAAGATTACGACCCGGTCTTGCTCGACAAGCTGATCGGTGTTTGTGCAGCAGCGACCATTGTCAGTTACAGCCTTTATACCGTCAGCCCGGAAACGGTGCTCATGCACGGAACCGATCGTCTGGTGGCGACTGTCCCGTTCGTTGTCTACGGCATGTTTCGTTACCTGTTCCTGCTGCACCGCCGTTCCGGGGGCGGGGACCCGGCCGCACAGTTGCTGACGGACCGGCATCTTGTTGTTGCCTGTTGCGGTTGGCTGGGCACCACACTGCTGATACTGGCCTGATCTCCCTTGCGGCCATTCTTTGGCCTCAGGCGTACGCCAGGCACTTGTTCGTAAGGGTTTTTTCTTTACTCAGGCGTACCCCGAGGGCACTTGTTCGTAGAGGCTTTTCCTTTACTCAGGCGCACCCCGAGGGCACTTGTTCGTAAAGGCTTTGCCTTTACTCAGGCGCACCCCAAGGGCACTTGTTCGTAAAGGCTTCGCCTTTGCTCAGGCGTTCTTGCGCTGGACCCAGAGGACGTCGCCGCGTCCGCCGGCTCGGTTGAGGTGGCGGCCGAGCACGAACAGCAAATCCGACAGGCGGTTGAGGTAGCGGCGCACGTTGTCGGCTACGGGTTCATCCGCAGCCAGTTTGACAGTGCTGCGCTCGGCCCGGCGGGCAACCGTGCGTGCCAGGTGGGCAATGGCGGCTGGGCGCGTACCACCGGGCAGGATGAATTCCTTGAGGCGGGGGAGGTCCGTGTTGAAGTCCTCAACGTGCTGTTCCAGTCGCAGCACTTGCGCTTCGCTGACCAAGGTCATGCCCGGACAGCAGAGTTCGCCACCGAGGTCGAAAAGATCGTTCTGGATGCCGAGCAAGGCTTCGCTGACGTCCTCGGGTAATTCTTCCGCGAGAAGGACGCCGAGCATCGAGTTCAGCTCGTCAACCTCGCCGAGCGCGTCGATGCGCTGACTGTCCTTGCCGACACGTGAGCCGTCGCCGAGGCCGGTGGTGCCGGCGTCACCGGTGCGGGTTACAATCTTCGAAAGGCGGTTGCCCATATGCGTGTTCCTGAGAGGGTTGGGTCGGGATTATATCGGAGGTGTGCAGCATCTTTGATTCCGCTGCGCCGGCCAGCCCCAGTCTATCCGTTCGGAATTTTCAGGCTTTTTTCACGCCCTTGCCTGCCGGGTGAGTACTTGCTTTTTTGGCCAAGGCGTCGCCGATCTGCGGAAGTATCTTCACATTGCGGAATCGTCGGCGTATAGTCATCTACTATTGTCTGACAACCTGATCTATATGCCACTCGAAACCCTTAGCCGCATCCAACGCCCGCCACGTCTTAGCGAAGAAGTTTCGGCTGATCTGGAAGCCCGCATTCAGCGGGGAGACTATGCCCCCGGGGCGCAGCTGCCGACCGAGAAGGTGTTGGCAGAAACCTTTGGTGTCAGCCGGGCGGTCGTACGCGAAGCGATTGCGCGCCTGAAGGCCGATGGCCTTATCGAGACGCGCCAGGGCTCTGGCGCATTTGTCACCGAGAACCCGAAGAGCCTCAATTTCCGTCTGTCCGCCAGTGGCGAAAGTGCCTTGCTGCACATCTTCGAATTACGCACGATGGTTGAAGCGACAGTGGCGGAACTCGCTGCGCGCCGGCGCACCGATGATGATGTGTGCGTCATGCGCCAGTGCCTTGATCGCATGGAGGCGGCGCTCTCGTCGGAGGCAGACGGTTCAGAGGCAGACGACGACTTTCACCTGGCTATCGCCTCGGCGACGCACAACCAGTACGTCCTGCGTCTGGCCGAGTTTCTCGGGCGACAGTTCTCCGAATCCCGCCGCATGGCCTGGGTTGACCACCCGCGTGGGATGGAGTCGCCGCGAGAGGCGCAGCGCGAACACTACATCATGCTTGAAGCCATTGCTGCCGGAGATCCGGCGGCAGCACGTCAGGCCGCGCATGTCCATCTGCGTGGGGCTGCCGAGCGTGTCGGCATCGAACTGCCCAACGACCTCGGCGGTGTTATCGCCAAGAAGTAGTCCGCAGTGAACTGTCCCGCCTGTTCGCCGGTCATCTTGAAAAACAACGAAAAACCCCCACTGCCAAAGCACGAAAAACGCGAATTGCCATCAACAAATCAGTGTTTTAGCTTTGCACCACTTGGGGGCTCGCACTTTTTCGTTGCCTGACTACTCGCCGCAAATACGTGCAGGAGTTTCCGCAATGGCATTTGTCAATGATGTTCGTTTTGAGGTGGATAAGCGCGCCATCCTGGCGCGACTGAAGCCGCTTTTACCGCCCGAGTCCATCCTTGTTGATGACGAGGAGTTGCGGCCATACGAGTGTGACGGCCTGACGGCCTACCGCGCGATGCCGCTGCTGGTGGTTTTGCCGGAAACCGAGGTGCAGGTGGCTGATATCCTGCGGACCTGCCACGCACTGAAGGTGCCGGTAGTGCCCCGTGGGGCCGCGACCGGTCTGTCGGGCGGGGCGATGCCGCACGAAGACGGGGTCGTGCTGTCGCTTGCCCGCTTCAAGAAAATCCTGAAAATCGATCCGCTTTCGCGTACGGCGATCGTTCAGCCGGGCGTGCGCAATCTGGCCGTGTCCGAAGCGGCGGCACCCTATGGGCTCTATTACGCGCCCGATCCCTCGTCACAGATAGCCTGCACCATCGGCGGCAACGTGGCTGAAAACTCGGGTGGTGTGCATTGCCTGAAATACGGGCTGACGGTGCATAACGTGCTCAAGGTGCGCGGCTTTACCATCGAGGGTGACGCCGTCGAGTTCGGCGCAGACGGGCTCGATGCCGCTGGTTTTGACCTGCTGGCCCTCATCAATGGCTCCGAAGGCTTGCTGGCGGTGATTACCGAAGTTACCGTCAAGCTGACACCGAAGCCTGAACTGGCGCAGGTGGTCCTTGCCTATTTTGACGATGTACAGAAGGCCGGCAATGCCGTTGCCGATGTCATCGCTGCCGGTATCATTCCCGGCGGGCTGGAAATGATGGACAAGAAGGCGACCCACGCCGTCGAGCCTTATGTAAAGGCTGGCTATGATCTCGATGCCGAGGCGGTACTGCTTTGCGAATCGGACGGTACGCCGGCGGAAGTGGCTGAAGAAATCGAGCGCATGAAGGCTGTGCTCGAAAAGAGCGGCGCCACGTCGCTCGTCGTTTCTCAAAACGAAGCTGATCGCCTGCGTTTCTGGGCGGGCCGCAAGGCCGCGTTCCCCGCTGTCGGGCGCATCACTCCGGACTATCTGTGCATGGACGGCACGATCCCGAGGAAGCGTCTGGCAGAAATGCTCGACGCCATCGAGACGCTTTCCGGCAAATACGGCCTGCGTTGCGCCAACGTTTTTCATGCCGGTGACGGCAACCTGCACCCGTTGATCATGTATGACGCCAATCAGCCGGGTGAGTTGGAACGTGCCACCAGCTTCGGTTCTGAAATCCTTGAACTCTCGGTTCGCCTCGGCGGAACCATTACCGGTGAGCATGGTGTCGGCGTTGAAAAGGTTGATCTGATGGCGGCCCAATTCTCGCCTGCTGAAATCGCGGCCTTCCACCGGCTCAAGGCGGCATTCGACCCCAGCGGCCTGCTCAATCCCGGCAAGGGGATTCCGACGCTGGCCCGCTGTCGCGAATACACCCAGACACGTGGCGCGGCATCCCCGTCGCCCACATCCACGCCACCGAGGTTCTGATGGACGCAACACTCCAGGAGTGGGTTGGCCGCGTACGTGACGCGGTTGAAACCCGAAAAACGCTACGTATTCGCGGCGGTGGCACGAAGGATTTCTACGGTCAGGTGATCGGTGGCGAGCTTCTCGACACCACGGCACATCGCGGCATCGTTACCTACGAACCGACCGAACTGGTCGTTGTTGCCCGCGCCGGCACGCCGCTGGCCGAACTGGAAGCGACGCTGGCCGAAAAAGGGCAATGCCTGCCGTTCGAGCCGCCGCATTTCGGCGCCGGGGCGACGGTTGGCGGCATGGTCGCTGCCGGCCTGTCCGGTCCGCGCCGCGCTGCCGTCGGTGCCGTCCGTGATTATGTGCTGGGCGTCAAAATGATCGACGGCAACGGCGACCTGCTCTCGTTTGGCGGTCAGGTCATGAAGAACGTCGCCGGCTACGACGTGCCACGCCTGATGGCTGGCAGCCTCGGCACCCTCGGCCTGCTCACTGAAGTGGCGCTGAAAGTGTTGCCGGTACCGGTGGCCGAGCGCACGCTTCGCTTCGCCATGAGTGAAGCGGAGGCGCTTCAGAAGTTGAATCAATGGGGTGGGCAGCCGCTGCCGATTGCAGCTTCAGCCTGGCATGGGGACACCCTGACCTTGCGCCTGATGGGGGCGCACGCAGCTGTCGAGTCAGCCCACACAACCTTGGGCGGCGAGGTTGTTGCTGACGCGCAAGCCTTCTGGAAGGGCTTGCGTGAGCAAACCCAGACCTTCTTTGCGGGCAATGAGCCGCTTTGGCGCCTTTCGGTGGCTTCTGTCACCTGCCCGCTGGGACTTCCCGGTTCGACCCTGATCGAATGGGGCGGGGCGCAGCGATGGCTTCGCGGCGACCAAGGCGCCGAGCAGATGCGGACGGTTGCCAGTCGGGCCGGCGGCCACGCAGTTCTGTTCCGGGGTGATGACGGGCTCAAGGCATCGGCCGGTGCCTTCCAGCCGCTACCGCCGCCGTTGGCAAGGATTCATCGCAACCTCAAGCAGGCTTTCGATCCGAAGGGTGTTTTCAACGTCGGCCGCATGTACCCGGAACTCTAAAGATGCAAACCAATCTCGCCGATTTCATCAAGGACACGCCGGAGGGCCGCGAGGCCGACGCCATTTTGCGCACCTGCGTGCACTGCGGCTTCTGCACCGCGACCTGCCCGACCTATCAACTGCTTGGCGATGAGCTCGATGGGCCGCGTGGCCGCATCTACCAGATCAAGCAGATGCTGGAGGGCGGTCCGGTCAGTGAAAAGACACAATTGCATCTGGACCGCTGCCTTACTTGTCGCTCCTGTGAAACGACCTGTCCGTCCGGTGTCCAGTATCACCGTTTGCTCGATATCGGCCGCAAGGTGCTCGATGCCAAAGTGCCGCGCCCGCTCGGGCAGCGCCTGGTGCGTGCTGCCCTCAAGGAAATGCTGCCGCGCCCGTGGATATTCCGGCCGGCCGTGGCTGTCGGGCAGATGTTGCGGCCACTGTTGCCGAGCGTGCTGGCCGACAAGGTGCCGACGGCCGCTTTCGGTCAGTCGCGCGCCTGGCCGGAAAAAGCAAATCACCCGCGCCGCATGCTGGCACTCGCCGGCTGCGTGCAGCCCGGGCTGGCGCCGAACACCAATGCAGCGACCGCTCGGCTGCTCGACAAGCTCGGGATTTCCCTGTTCGAGGCGCCCGAGGCCGGCTGTTGCGGAGCGCTGCGTCACCATCTCGACGCGCAGGCGCAGGCTCTCGACGACATGCGTCGCAACATCGATGCCTGGTGGCCGCATATCGAACCAGCCCAAGGCGGCGGCGTCGAAGCCATCGTTATGACTGCATCGGGCTGTGGCGCCCACGTCAAGGAATACGGACACCTGCTGCAGCATGATCCGGCCTATGCCGCCAAGGCTGAGCGTGTTTCTGCCCTGACGCTGGACATCTCGGAAATACTGGCAGCGGAGGCCGGGCGCCTGAAGCCGATGCTCGCTGGAAAACAGCATCCGCCGCTGAAACTGGCCTTCCATTCACCGTGCACCCTGCAGCACGGTCAGCAGATCAAGGGTGTGGTCGAGGAACTGTTGCTGGCTGCCGGCGTCGAGCTGACGCCGGTCGCTGATTCGCATCTTTGCTGCGGTTCTGCCGGTACCTATTCGATCCTCCAGCCGGCGTTATCGAAGCAACTGCGCGATAACAAGCTGGCTGCGCTGACGGCGGGATCGCCGGCGGCAATCGTAACTGCTAATATCGGCTGCCAGACCCACCTGCAGTCCGGTTGCAGCAAGCCTGTACGGCATTGGGTGGAGATCATCGAAGAGCGTATTTGAGAGGGAATGAATGGCGATCGACAAGGCCTTGCTGAGCACCCTGACGGAAGAGGAGCGCAAGCGTGTCCAGCGTCTTGTCGACAAAGGAATCAAGCTGCCGCCACAGCCGGCGGTTCTCGAAGAGTTGCGCCATCTGCTGAGCCGCGGCGTTTCCGATTTGCGCATCCTGGCGCGTTCGGTCAGTCAGGATCCCGGTATCGTTGCGGCCCTCTTCAAGGTTGCACGGAGCCCTGCCTATCACACCCTGCAGCCGCTGGAGTCGGTCGAGGACGTTCTTCAGGCGATCGGTATCAAGCAGACCTACAACATCGTACAGGCCGTTTCGCTGACACAATCCCTGCCGGCCAAACACAATGCCAAGGCCTTCGAAGCCTTCTGGGTCCGCTCTCGGGCCATTGCGCAACTCGCCATGCTGATCGCCGAAGCGCGTGTCTCGGTCTGCAACATATTTCCCGATCAGGCCTATCTCGCCGGTATTTTCCACGAGTGTGGGGTGCCGGTGCTGATGCAGCGCTTCACCACCTACTGCAAGGACATGAACCTCGACGCCCCCGGCCGCTGGGCGGATCTGGCGGAAGAGGACAAACGCTTCAACGCCGATCATTGCGTTGTCGGCTATCTGGTTGCCAGGCACTGGAAATTGCCGGACTTCATTTGCGACGCCATCCGCTATCACCACGACATTATCAGCATGGGGAACCATGCTGCACGCACCATGGTGGCCATTCTGCAACTGGCAATGCAGCTCTACTACCAGCAGCAGCAAGTCGACAATACGGAGTGGGAGGCCGTTCGCCTCGATGTAGCAGAGGAGCTGGGTCTGCCTGTCGACGGGCTTGCCGAGTTTGCGGACGAGGTGCTTGAGCAGTATCACATCGAAGGACATTGACGTTCATGGTCATGCATCTCCAGTCTTCGGCTGCGGGTTACGCGGCGATACGTGACGGCTTCCGCTGGGAAGTGCCGGAACGCTACAACATCGGTGTCGATATCTGTGGGCGCTGGGCGTCGGACCGAAGCCGGTTTGCGCTGTATTACGAAGACGAAGCGGGAAACACCTCCGCCTGGACCTTCTGGGATATTCAGCAGGCGGCGAATCGCCTTTCCAATGTACTTGCTGCATTCGGCACCCTGCGCGGTGACCGTGTAGCGATCATGATGCCGCAGTGCCCGCATACCGGTATCGCCCATGTGGCGATCTACCAGATGGGGGGCGTCGCTGTTCCACTGTCGCATCTCTTTGGCCCCGATGCCCTGGAGTACCGCCTGCAGGATGCCGGAGTGCATCTCGCCATCGTTGATGACACAACGCTGCCGAAACTGCTTGAAATACGCCATCGGCTGCCGAATCTGCGCCACATCATCGGCGTCGATATTTTGCCGGAAATCGCCTCTGCGGCAGGTGTCCGTCTGTGGGACAGCGTACTCGAACATGCTTCACCACGATTTACGCCGGTAGATACCGCTGCCGATGACCCCGCACTGATCATCTACACCAGCGGCACCACGGGCAACCCCAAGGGGGCGCTGATGGCGCACCGCACCCTGATCGGCAACCTCTCCGGCTTCGTCTGCTCGCACGATTTTTTCCCGCAGGCACGCGACATGTTCTGGTCGCCAGCCGACTGGGCGTGGACCGGCGGGCTGTTTGACGTGCTGCTGCCAGTATGGCGTTTCGGCATGCCGCTGCTGGCCTACAAGGGGCGTTTCGAGGCCGAGAAGGCCTTCGCTTTGATCGAGAAATATGGCATCCGCAACACCTTTCTTTTCCCCACTGCACTGAAAATGATGATGAAGGCCGTGCCGGACCCCAAGGCCTGCTACGACCTCGATTTGCGCACGATCATGAGTGCCGGCGAGCCGGTCGGGGAAACGGTATTCCACTGGGCGAAAGAAAAACTCGGCGTCGGCATCAATGAGATGTTCGGCCAGACCGAAATGAACTACGTCATCGGCAACAGTTCTGCCTGGCCGGCACGTGCCGGTGCCATGGGGCGAGCCTATCCCGGGCATCGGGTCAGCATCATCGACGAGAACGGCGTCGAGCTGCCGGCGGGAGAGACCGGCGAGGTGGCGGTCAACCGCCATTGCGACGGTGTCGCGGACCCGGTGATCATGCTTGAATACTGGAAAAATCCGGCGGCCTCGGCCGACAAATTCACGGCAGATGGATGGGGTCATACCGGTGACCTCGCCCGTCTCGATGCCGACGGCTATTTCTGGTACCAGGGCCGTACCGACGATGTGTTCAAGAGTGGTGGCTACCGCATCGGCCCCGCCGAGATCGAAAACTGTCTGCTCAAGCATGCCGCAGTTGCCAATGCGGCGGTGGTCGGTGTGCCGGATGAGGTCCGGGGTACGATCGTCAAGGCTTTTGTTGTGTTGCAGCCGGGAAACGTCGCTGATGCAGCGCTGGTGAGTGCCTTGCAGGAGCACGTACGGCAGACGCTGGCGCCCTATGAGACCCCGAAGGCGATAGAATTCGTCGACGCCTTGCCGATGACAACGACAGGCAAAGTACAGCGGCGTGTTCTGCGCCAGCGTGAAATGGAAAAGGCGGGACCCCAATGACTGAAACCCCGGCTGCCGGGCAAGTGCCTGATGAGCGTCGCCGCAACACCAAACTACGTTCGCTGTTTGATACGGCCTACATCATGATCGAACCTTTCTTCGATCCGGATCAGGGCTGGGGCGGTCATTCGCTGGAACATCTGGCGTTTCGTGTTCTGCGCGAAAATTTCAGCCAGTTGTCGAGCGAGGAAGTGCACACCATCATCGTTGTCGCGCATCGCGTCTACATCCAGAAGAATCCCGGACGCAGTTCACATCTGCGCCGGCCAGATGAACTTCGCCTGCAGAACCTCTGAGCCTATGTCGAAGGTGATATCCTTCCGGCGGAGGAAGGGGAGGCAATGCCACTAACAATAGATGCCTGCGTCGCCCAGCATATCGGTGACCGTAAGGAACAGCAGGACCGTGTCGGAATTTTCCCTCACCCCAAACGGGGCGGGGTTGCTCTCGCCGTTGTAGCTGACGGCATGGGCGGACACGCAGGCGGTGCGCTGGCTGCTGAGCAGGTTCTGTATACCGCGCGCAACAATCTCGAACACTACTCGGTCAAGGAAGAAACGCCACGTACGCTCCTGGAAGCCTGCATCCAGGAGGCGCATACCATGATCAAGGCTATGCGCCTGGTGAACGAAAAGGATCCGCACAGTACTGCCGTGATGTTGTTGCTGCAGCCGGGAAAAGTCAGCTGGGCGCATTGTGGCGACAGCCGGCTTTATCATTTTCGCGGCGATCAGCCACATTTCCGGACGACCGATCATTCCTATGTCGAGCACTTGATCAGTGAAGGCAAGATCACGGCCGAGCAGGCCCTGGTGCACCCTAACCGGAACATCCTGTTGACCTCGATGGGCGGCGGCGAACCACCGAAAATTGCCTATGGCGAAGCCGCCGATCTGGTTGGCGGCGATAGTTTTCTGCTCTGCTCCGACGGCCTCTGGGGTTATTTCAGCGATGCCGAGCTGGCCGGGGTGGTCTCGGCTTTTCCCGCACGCGAAGGTGCCGAAATTCTGCTTAATCGGGCCCGCAGTCGGGCCAATGGCGAGGGCGACAATGTTTCCGTGGCCATTCTCAAGTTGATCGAGGTTCCGGCACCCAAGAAGTAGGCTGCGCTGGAACCTGGTGCGAAACAGTCAAGCGCCGAAAAGAAAACGGCCCCGAAATCAGTCGGGGCCGTTCTTGTTTTTGCAGGTGCCTGCTGCGTCTAGCTGCGCTTGCCGAGTCCGCCAAGGAGCGCGGCAACCGGGCGTCTCGGCTTGTGTGGATCGGGTTTCGCCGGTGCGTGGTCGTCTGCCGGAATCTCACCGCGCGGCTCCAGTTCCTTGGAAACATAAGGAGCCGTGAAGTCGAAACCATCGGGCGCAATGTTTTTGTTGCGCTTGTGATGGTGCGCCTCACGCGGCTCCCGGCGCGGCGGTGCAGCGACCGGGGCGGCTGCGGGTGCCGTAGCTTCCGGGCGGCGATGGTGCTTTTTCTTGCCGCTCGGCGGGTAATCGTAGTCGTATTCCGGCTCGAAGCCTGGAATGACGATCTGCTCGACGCTGATCTTGATCAGTTTTTCGATATCGACCAGATACTGGACCTCGTCTGCCGAAACCAGCGACACCGCCGTGCCCTTCTTGCCGGCACGGCCGGTGCGGCCGATGCGGTGTACATAATCTTCCGGCGTGTGCGGCAGTTCGTAGTTGATGACGTGCGGCAGCTCATCGATGTCGAGGCCGCGCGCAGCAACGTCAGTGGCGACCAGTACCTTGACTGAACCGTCCTTGAAAGCTTCGAGCGCCTTCATCCGTTCCAGTTGCGATTTGTCACCGTGGATGGCGTCGGCACCGATGCCGGCCTTCACCAGTTCACGTGCCAGCCGCCCGGTTTCCTGCTTGGTGCGGGTAAAAACCAGAACCTGATCGAATTCATCCGACTTCAGCAGTCGCGTCAGCAGTGCCCGTTTGGCTTCTGCTGCCACCGGGTGAACACGGTGGGAAATTGTTTCCGAAACCGTATTGCGCTTGGCAACTTCAACGAGCTCCGGCGACTTGAGCATGGTGTCAGCGAGCTTCTTGATCTCGTTCGAGAAGGTCGCGGAAAACAGCAGGCTCTGGCGGGAGTCCTTCGGCAGCAGATTGATGATGCGGGTGACGTCCGGAACGAAGCCCATGTCCAGCATGCGGTCGGCTTCGTCAAGTACCAGTGCCTGGACGCTCTGAAAGTTCAGACATTTCTGCTCGACCAGATCGAGCAGCCGGCCTGGTGTGGCAACAAGAAATTCAACGCCCTTGCGAATCGCCTCGATCTGCGGCTTGATATCGACGCCGCCATAGACGCACAGCGTACGAAAGGACGTGTACTTGGCGTAAGTCTTGAGGTTTTCGTGTACCTGGATCGCCAGTTCTCGGGTTGGCGCCAGAATCAGCGCGCGAACCGGGTGACGGGCAGGCGATGGACTTGGGCTGGCGTGTGGCAACAGGCGTTGCAGCAACGGCAGCGTAAACGCTGCGGTCTTGCCGGTACCGGTCTGCGCCCCCCCCATGATGTCCTTGCCAGCCAACACCAGCGGAATGGCCTGCTGCTGGATGGGGGTGGGTTCGGTATAGCCCTGCTCGGCAACGGCACGGAGAATTTCTGGCGCAAGGCCGAGCTCGTCAAATCGCATCGGCGGCACTCTCAAACGAATGTGTAATCAATAGCATAGGGCGAGGATTATACACGTAACCCGCCCCTCTCCGGCAGCGATTCCAGTGCTGACTTTTCGGGCTGGCATCCCGCACATCGTACAATGCGCAGGACAACCTGGTTGAGGTGCATCAATGGACTACACGCTTCTTGGACAATCATCGCTGAACGTGTCCCGTATCTGTCTCGGAACCATGACCTTCGGCTGCCAGAACAGCGAGGCAGAGGGGCATGCCCAGCTTGACCGGGCGCTCGCCGCCGGCATCAACTTCGTCGATACGGCCGAAATGTATGCAGTCCCCTCCAGTGCCGAGACTTACGGAAAAACCGAAGCAATTGTCGGTAGTTGGCTGCGAAAGCAGGCGCGCGACCAAATCGTGCTGGCGACCAAGGCGGCCGGGCCGGGCCGGTCGCTTTCGTGGATTCGTGGTGGCCCCTCCGGGTTTGATGCCGAAAACCTGACGGCGGCGCTGGAAGGGTCGCTCAAACGTTTGCAGACGGACTACGTCGATCTGTACCAGTTGCACTGGCCGGCACGCAATCAGCCAATGTTCGGGCAGTGGGAGTTCGAGCCGGCGAGAGAGCGCGACAGTACGCCGATTCGCGAAACGCTGGAGGTGCTGGCGCGCCTGGTGAAGGCGGGAAAGATCCGTTATGTCGGCCTGTCCAATGAGCACCCGTGGGGCGTGATGCAGTTCACCCGGCTGGCGGACGAGCTCGGTCTGCCACGGGTGGTGTCAACCCAGAATGCCTACAACCTGCTCAATCGAGTCTACGACGTCGCTCTGGCAGAAGTTTGCTACCGGGAGCGCGTCAGCTTGCTGGCTTATTCGCCGCTCGGTTTCGGTTTTCTCAGCGGGAAATATCTGGATAACCCACAGGCCTCCGGTCGCGTCAGTCAGTTCGCCGGATTTGCCCAGCGCTATGCCAAGCCCAATGTCGGCCCCGCCGTTGCCGCCTATGCCGCACTGGCGCGCGCGCATGGATTGACACCGACGCAATTGGCGCTGGCCTGGTGCTACCGGCGCTGGTGTGTCGCCAGTACGATTATCGGCGCGACCAGCATGGTGCAGCTGGAGGAGAATCTGGGGGCGTGGGATTGTTTGCCAGATGCGGAAGTCTTGGCCGGCATCGACGCTATCCACCTGCGCTATACCAACCCCGCGCCGTAAAAGGAGAGGGCGCCGGAGCGCTTCAACGCCTTGCTGGCAGCAGGCTTTACCGACTACTTCGCGGGTTTCTTGCCGGCCGCTTCGGCTTTTTCTGCGCCCTTGTCGCTGGCCGGAATCTCGGCCGCCTTGCGTCGGGTTCCCGGCGCAGCTGGTGGCGGCAGGATCGGGTCTATCGTCTCGATCTTGTTGGTGCGCATGTAACTGTCCATCTCCTGCCAACCGGCAAAGACAGGTGCTTTCGGCAACCAGTAATAGATCGCGTAGCAATCCTCGATGGCCCGACCCGAATGGCGGCAGGCGCCGCCGACCGCCTTGCCTTCGGCTTCCACCTTGGCAGCCTTGGCGTTCGGGTCTTCGATGCCCAATTCCTGCTGGACAATGTCGCATGCCGTCAATGCCACGGTGAGCGGGAGGGCGATGAGTAATTTTTTCATGGCCGGGGTCTCAGTTGGCAAAGGCAGCGATGCCGGTCTGGGCTCGACCAAGGATGAGGGCGTGGACATCGTGGGTGCCTTCATAGGTATTGACCACTTCCAGGTTCAGCATGTGGCGGACAACACCGAATTCATCGGAAATGCCGTTACCGCCGTGCATGTCGCGTGCCAGTCGGGCAATGTCCAGTGCCTTGCCGCAGTTGTTGCGCTTCATCAGCGAGGTCATTTCCGGGGCATCCTTGCCCTCGTCCTTCAGGCGACCGAGGCGCAGTGCGCCCTGCAGACCCAGCGTAATTTCAGTCTGCATGTCGGCCAGTTTCTTCTGGATCAACTGGTTGGCCGCCAGCGGCCGGTCAAACTGCTTGCGGTCCAGCGTGTATTGGCGTGCTGCGTGCCAGCAGAATTCGGCGGCACCCATGGCGCCCCAGGCAATGCCGTAGCGCGCCGAGTTGAGGCACATGAACGGCCCTTTCAGCCCTGACACACCGGGCAGCAGGTTGGCATCCGGAACAAAGACTTCGTCCATGACGATTTCGCCGGTAATCGATGCGCGCAGGCCCATCTTGCCGTGGATGGCCGGCGTGGAGAGCCCCTTCATGCCCTTTTCGAGCAGGAAACCGCGAATGATTCCTTCGTCGTCCTTGGCCCACACCACCATGACATCGGCGATCGGCGAATTGGTGATCCACATCTTGGCGCCTGAAAGCGACCAGCCGCCAGCCGTCTTCTTCGCACGGGTGACCATTGAGCCGGGGTCCGAGCCATGGTCGGGCTCGGTCAGGCCGAAGCAGCCGATCAACTCGCCTCTGGCCATGGCCGGCAGCCAGCGCTGCTTCTGCTCCTCGGAGCCGAAGGCGGCGATCGGGTACATGGCCAGCGAGGATTGCACGCTCATCATCGAGCGGTAGCCGGAGTCGACACGCTCGACCTCGCGTGCGATCAGGCCGTAAATCACGTAGGAAGCGCCCGGACAGCCGTAGCCGGAAATTGTCGAGCCGAGCAGGCCGAGGTCGCCCATCTCACGAAAAATGGCGGCATCCGTCTTCTCGTGGCGGAAAGCCTCCAGTACCCGTGGTGCCAGGCGCTCCTGCGCCCAACTGCGGGCCGCATCGCGCACCATGCGCTCTTCATCGCTGAGCTGCTCGTCGAGCAGCAAGGGGTCTTCCCAGTTGAATCGGCTCATCGTCAGTGGTTGCGGATCAATAAAAGTCGAACCCGCATTTTAACCACATTCGCCAGCGCCTTAGCCTGCGGCATCAGTGCTTGTCCCGCCGATCGTGGCCGGTCCGCCGGTCCGGGCCGGGGAAAGCGGGTTCGGCGACATGGCGTCGGTCGGTACCGCGCCCAAGTGCGGGATTGTCGTGGGCGTGATGCTCCTCGATCCGGTGCTGGATTTCGGCAGTTATTTTTTCCAACTGGTCATCCGGTAGCGACTCTGCGAGGCTCAGAATCTTCAGGCGGGCCAGGTCGTCGTTGCGCTTGACGGCGTTGAACAGCAGCCAGAAGGCGAGTGCGTTGATCATTACCCACATCACTTCCAGTTGTAGCAGCGGAATGTAGAACGGGCGTTTCGAGCGATCACCGAAAACGAAATAGAAACTGTCGAATGTCGAACCGGGATTTTTTTGCAGCGACTGGTAGGGCTCGAACGGCGGAAACAGAAAGACCAGCGTCAGATTGAGTGCGACAAACCAGCCGATTCCCTCGATATAGCGGAAGGTTGGAATGTCCTGGTGATGCACCTTGGTTTGCAGGACCAGCCAGGCCGCCAGCGCATTGGCGCCAACGAACATCAACTGCAGGGTGAGCAGGGCCGTATTGATCGGCTTGCTGCCCAGTGCAGAAAACAGCGGGTAGTAGCCATCGAAACTGCCCGGCATGTTGCGGGCAAGCGGCTGGCTGTTGAAGGGGGGAAAAAGGATCATGATCAGCGCGTCGATCAACGCCACGATCATTACCAGACGCTGGTATTTGTTCATTGGGGAACTACCCTCGTTATTGTGGCTGGCATGCGCACATCATTATGAAAGCTTGGCCGGCGGCTGGCAAGGGAGGTGAGGCGGCTTTGGCCGGGCAAGGCGCTATAATCGCCCGCTGAAGTATTTCATATCGCGAGGAATTCCCATGCAGCAGAACCCAATTGCCAGCCTTGTGGCCGGGCTTTTTCTTTCCCTGGCCATGACCGTTCCGGCGCAGGCCGCCACCGAAATCGATTTCCACCACCAGCTTGACCGTGCCCGCAGCGAGAAACTGGCCGGCCTGGTGGCAGCGTTCAACAACCAGAGCAAGGATTACAAGATCAATCTTGTGCAGCAGTCCAGCGATGCTGTCCCGGCCGTGCTCAATCTGGCGACGCCGGCGAATGTCGCTGAGTTCTCCACGAGTCGGGCACGCTTCCGCCCCTTGTTCAAGGTCATGGCCGACGCCAAGGAAAAATTCGACGGCAAGCAGTTCTCCCCCGAACTGCGCGTCCGTGTCGCCGACGCCAAGGGCAACCTGATCGCCCTGCCGTTAGCCATGTCCACGCCGGTGCTCTATTACAACAAGGCCGCTTTCCGCAAAGCTGGCCTTGACCCCAACATGCCGCCGAAGACCTGGTGGGAAGTGCAGACAGCCGCCGGCAAGCTCTTTGATTCCGGCCTGAGCTGCCCCTACACCAGTTCCTGGCAGAGCTGGGTGCACATCGACAATACGGCATCGCTCAATGGCGGTGATGTGGCGACGGCCAAAGGTCAGTGGGCCTTCAATGGCCTGGTTCAGGTCAAGCACATCGCCTTGCTCGCCAGCTGGCACAAGAGCTCCTATTTCAAATATTTCGGTCGTCGCGACGAGGCCGACCGGCATTTCGCCGCAGGGGAATGCGGCATGCTGACCTCCAGTTCGGCGCTTGCATCCTCGCTGCGCGATGCGCCTGGCATGGATATCGGCGTGGCACCGTTGCCCTACTACGACGACGTCTACGGCGCGCCGCAGCACACACTCGCTGATGGTGCGTCGCTGTGGATCGGTGAAGGCAAGAAGCCGGCCGAATACAAGGCTGCTGCCAGCTTCGTGAAATTCCTGCTGGCACCGGAAATGCAGGTCGAACTGACCAGAATGGGCGGTTATCTGCCGATGACGCCCGTGGCCCGCGCTGTTGCCAGCAGCAAGCTGCTGGCTGGCGACCTGGCCGGACTGCAGGTGGCCTACGGACAGCTGAAGAAGGAGGGGGCGACCCACCCGCTGCGCGTATCGCAGATCGAGCCGGTGCGCATCATCGTTGACGAAGAGCTGGAGGCCGTCTGGGCTGACAAGAAACCGGCAAAGCTGGCCCTCGACACCGCCGTCGAGCGTGGCAACCTGGCCCTGCCCGAGGCGCTCAAGCGGGTCAATGGCGGTTGCTGCGGCAGTGAAGCGCCACCAAAACGCAAGCGCTGACCCCTTCATTGCCACCGCCTGGCTTGCACCTGGCTGCGCCGCATGAAACGTCCCGCCCCCAGTCTTCCCCGCTACATCGCCCATCGTTGTGGCGGGGTGCTGGCCCCGGAAAATACGCTCGCCGGATTGCGGCAAGCAACTGCACGTGGCTATCGCGCGGTTGAATTCGACGTCATGCTGAGTGCCGACGGCACCCCTGTCCTCATTCACGACGAAACGCTGGAGCGCACCACCAACGGCATCGGCCGCGTCTGCGATACGCCTGACGCCGTGCTTTTTTCGCTCGATGCCGGGCAGGGCGAAAACATCCCGACGCTCGTTGAGGCCGCAGCCCTGTGCCAGCGATACGGCCTGCTTGCCAATATCGAAATCAAGCCTGCAGCCGGCCACGAGGCGAGGACTGCCGAGACGGTTGCCCGCTTTGTTGCCGAACATTGGCGCCAAGGCGTGGCGCCGCTGCTCTCCTCCTTCTCGTATGAAGCGCTGTGCGTTGCGCATCGCCTGGCACCGCAACTGCAGTACGGGCTGCTTTACGAAACGGTGCCACCCGACTGGCAGCAACAACGGGCCGCCATCGCTGCCGTGACGCTGCACTGTGCAGCCGATGCCGTCAGCGACGAGGTGCTCGGCGAGGCGGCTGCAGCGGGCGTGCCGGTACTCTGCTATACGGTCAACCGCCCGGATGAAGCCGAGGCGCTTTTTGCACGCGGCGTCAGCAGCCTGTTCACCGACCGGATCGATCTCCTCGGCTGAAACTCCCGGCCGGAAACAATTGCTTACCAAGTGTTACCGCCACGCGCTGGGATTGAACTTCGGGCAACGCTAATCTGGCACCAGGCTGAACGACAGCCCCAAACAACTGCCAGGAGACCGAACATGAAAACCACCCGTAGCCTTTTCGCCGCCGTCGCACTCGTTGCCCCGTTGCTGGCTTTTGCACAGATTAGCTCGACCCCGCGCATCGACCAGCGCCAGGTCAATCAGGATGCTCGCATCGATCGGGGTGTCCAGTCCGGTGCGCTGACGCAGCAGGAAGCCACAAGGCTGGACAAGGGGCAGACGCACGTGCAGAACATGGAAAACAAGGCCATGGCCGATGGCACTGTGACGCGCAAGGAGGCCGGTCGCCTTGAGCACGCGCAGGATCAGCAGAGCAAGCGGGTCTATCGCCAGAAGCATGATCGTCAGCACGACTTCAATCACGACGGTCGGAAGGATCGCCCGCAGCGCAAACTCTGATCTTTCCGTACATTCCGTACTCCGGCCCGTCCCGCTGGCAACAGCGCGGCGGGCCTTGTTTTTACGGTAAAATCGCCGCTTTGCATTTATCTGCCCAACCGCCCGCCTATCGGGCCGACCACTGAGTCCACGACGATGAAAAGCGCCGAAATCCGCCAGCAGTTCCTCAAGTTCTTCGAATCCAAGGGCCACCAGATCGTGAGCTCTTCCTCGCTGGTGCCGCACGAGGACCCGACGTTGTTGTTCACCAACGCCGGCATGAACCAGTTCAAGGACGTCTTCCTCGGTTTCGACAAGCGTCCGTACAAGCGCGCCACCACCTCGCAGAAATGTGTACGCGCCGGCGGCAAGCACAACGACCTCGAAAACGTCGGCTACACCGCGCGCCACCACACCTTCTTCGAGATGCTCGGCAACTTCTCGTTCGGCGACTACTTCAAGCGCGACGCGATCAAGTACGCCTGGGAGCTGCTGGTCGATGTTTACAAGCTGCCCGCTGACAAGCTGACGATCACCGTCTACGCCGAGGACGACGAGGCCTACGACATCTGGACCAAGGAGATCGGCGTGCCGGTCGAGCGTGTCATCCGCATCGGCGACAACAAGGGTTCGCGCTATGCCTCCGACAACTTCTGGATGATGGGCGACACGGGACCTTGCGGCCCCTGCACTGAAATTTTTTACGATCATGGGGACCACATCCCCGGCGGCCCCCCGGGATCGCCCGACGAAGATGGCGACCGCTTCATCGAGATCTGGAACAACGTGTTCATGCAGTTCAACCGCGACGAAGCCGGTGTCATGCACCCGCTGCCCAAGCCCTCGGTCGACACCGGCATGGGCCTGGAGCGTATCGCTGCCGTGCTCCAGCACGTGCATGCCAACTACGAGATCGACCTGTTCCAGAACCTGATCAAAGCCGCCGCCCGCGAAACGAATTGCCCGGATTCCGACGGCCCCTCGCTGCGCGTGCTTGCCGACCACATCCGTGCCTGCTCCTTCCTGATTGCCGACGGCGTCATTCCCGGCAACGAAGGCCGCGGCTTCGTCTTGCGCCGCATCATTCGCCGCGCCATCCGCCACGGCTGGAAGCTCGGCGTGCGTGCCCCGTTCTTCCACAGGATGGTGCCGGACCTCGTCGCCGAAATGGGCGATGCCTATCCGGAACTGAAGTCGGGCCAGGCCCGCGTCATGGACATGCTCAAGCTGGAAGAGGAACGCTTCTTCTCCACCATCGAGCACGGCATGGCCATCCTCGACGGTGAGCTGGCCGAGATGGCGAAGAATGGCGTCACCGTGTTCAACGGCGAAACCGCCTTCAAGCTGCACGACACCTACGGCTTCCCGCTCGACCTCACCGCCGACATCTGCCGCGAAAAGCAATTCACTGTCGACTCCGCTGCCTTCGACGCGGCGATGACGCGGCAGAAGGAACAGGCCCGCGCCGCCGGCAAGTTCAAGATGGCCGCGCAGATCGAATACAGCGGCCCGGCCACCACCTTCCACGGCTACACGCAGCTCGAAGCCAAGGCCAATGTGCTGGCGCTGTACAAGGACGGCGTGGCCGTCAATGAACTCTCCGAAGGCGACCTCGGCATCGTGGTCCTCGACGACACCCCGTTCTACGCCGAATCCGGCGGCCAGGTGGGCGACTGCGGCGTGCTGCAGTCGGTGCATGGCATCTTCGCGGTGGAAGACACGCAGAAGATCCAGGCTGCCGTCTTCGGCCACCACGGTGTCGTCAAGACCGGCAAGATCACCGTCGGCAACGGCGTTACCGCCAAGGTCGACATTGCTGCCCGCAACCGCACCCAACGCCACCACTCGGCGACCCACCTGATGCACAAGGCCCTGCGCGAGACGCTCGGTGGCCACGTGCAGCAGAAGGGCTCGCTGGTCGATCCGGACAAGACGCGTTTCGACTTCGCCCACAACCAGCCGATGACCGAGGCCGAAATCCGCAAGGTCGAAGCCATCGTCAATGCTGAAATCCTTGCCAACGCCGCCACCGAGGCGCGCGTGATGGGCATCGACGACGCGCAGAAATCCGGCGCCATGATGCTCTTCGGCGAGAAGTACGGCGACGAAGTGCGCGTGCTCTCCATCGGCTCGTCGAAGGAACTGTGCGGCGGCACGCACGTGGCCCGTACCGGCGACATCGGCCTGCTCAAGATCGTCGGCGAGAGCGGCGTCGCCGCTGGCGTGCGCCGTGTCGAGGCGGTTTGCGGCGATGTCGCGCTGGCCTGGCTGGATGCCCAGCAGGACACGCTGGCTGCCGTGATGGGCGCGCTCAAGGCGCAACCGAATGAAGTGGTGGCCAAGGTCGGCCAGATGGCCGATCAGCTCAAGGCCGTGGAAAAGGAACTGGCGCGCCTGAAGTCGAAACTGGCTTCCAGCCAGGGCGATGACCTTGCCGCGCAGGCGGCCGACGTCAAGGGTGCCAAGGTTCTCGCCGCCGTGCTCGAAGGCGCCGATGTCGCCACGCTGCGCGAGACCATGGACAAGCTCAAGGACAAGCTCAAGTCTGCCGCCATCGTGCTGGCCGCCGTCGATGGCGACAAGGTCAGCCTGATCGCCGGCGTTACCGCCGACCTGACCGCCAAGGTCAAGGCCGGCGAGCTGGTCAACAGCGTCGCCCAGCAGGTCGGTGGCAAGGGCGGTGGTCGCCCGGACATGGCCCAGGCGGGCGGTACCAACCCGGCCGGGCTACCGGCGGCCCTGGCCTCGGTCAAGGGCTGGGTCGAAAGCCGCATTTGACCGCGCCCACTGCCGGTCTTCCAAAATTCGCCGCCGCCGTCACCAGCGCGATCTGCTGCCGGTTGGTTGCGCTGCTGTTTGTCTGCGGGCTTGCCGGCGTCGCATCGTCAGCGCCGGCTGAGGAGAGCGGTGTGTGGCCACCCTGGGGGCCTCGGGGCAGCCTGTTCATCGTCGGCGGCGGCGATACCCCGGTCGAGATCCAGGAGCGTTTCGTGGCCCTGGCCGCTGGCTCCGGTCGTGCGCGTGTGGCCGTTTTTCCGATGGCGAGCACCGAGTTCGACGAGGAGGCAGACGAGGTTATCGCCGATTTCAAAGCGCTTGGCGCCACTGCTGAACTCGTCGGCTTCGGCCGCAACGAGGCTGCTGATCCCGAACTTCTGGCATATCTCGAAACTTTTACCGGCTATTGGTTTCTCGGCGGTGATCAGGCACGTCTGGTCGCCGTGCTGCAGGGGACGCCAGCGCTGGCTGTCGTCGACAAACGCTATCGCGATGGCGCCGTCGTCGGCGGTACGTCGGCTGGCGCGGCGGTCATGTCGATCTCGATGCTGACTGGCAAGCGTCGTGCATCGGCCGCTGGCGGCGACGAAGACGCGCCGCTGATTGCCCGCGGCGTTTTTGAGGTCAAGCAGGGCTTTGGTTTTCTGCCCGGCGCTATCGTCGACCAGCATTTTTTGCAGCGGGCACGCTACAACCGCTTGCTCAGCGCGGTGCTTGAACAGCCGCAGCTGATCGGTGTCGGAATCGATGAGGGTACAGCCATTGTCGTCCGCCCGGACGGTCGCTGGGAGGTGCTCGGCGACAGCTACGTCAAGATATTCGATGCGCGGCGAGCTCGCATTTCTGGCAGCGACGAAACCCTCGTCGGTGCCACCGGCGTCCGCCTGCACCTGCTGCCGGCGCAGGGGGTTTTTGACCCAGCCAGCGGCCGCGCCTTCCTCTCCAGCAAATAAACGGGGTTCCCCTATTGACCGGTAGGCGGCACCAGGCACCCGCCAAGGGTGGCTTTGAGCCGGTTGATGTGTCCGGCCGCAAATTTTTTCAAAGGCTGCCCCGCTTTCTTCTCCTGGCGGTAACTTCGGCAATGGATTGAATGGGACTGGGCGCAAACAAGCGGTCGACACTGCCGAGGTCTTCAAGGATGGTCGAGGGGGATTGGAAACTTACGGATAACATGTGGTCCGTTGAAGAGCAATAAAGCGATTAATAGACAATAGGATGCCTGTTGTTTTGCTATCTCATGGCGTGGGTGAGCTTTTCTATCCAGCAGCTAAACTGGAAGCGTGGCGAGGGCGCCGAATTTTCAGGGAGCATCCAAATGGCAAAGAAGGCTTTCCCGCTGTCCCGCGTCTACGGCCTGCTTGAACCCGGCCCGGTCGTGTTGCTGACGACTGCCGGAAAGAATGGCCCGGATGTCATGGCCATGTCCTGGCACACCATGCTGGAGTTCGAGCCGCCGCTGGTGGGCTGCGTCATCAGCAATCGCGATTACACCTTCAATCGGCTGAAAAAGACCCGCGAATGCGTGATCAATATCCCGACTGTCGACCTGGCGGAACAGGTCGTGGCTTGCGGCAATACCACGGGTGCGGAGATCGACAAGTTTGCCGCTTTTGGCCTGACGCCAAGGCCAGGCAAACTGGTTCAGGCGCCGCTGATCGACGAGTGCTACGCCAGCCTGGAATGCCGGGTCGCCGATACCCGGCTGGTGAACAAATACGGTTTCTTCGTGCTGGAAGTGGTGAAGGCCTGGGTCGATACCTCGGTGAGAAATCCGCAGAGCATCCACCACCGAGGCAAGGGCGTGTTCATGGTGGCCGGCGACGAAATACGCCTGCCGTCGAAGATGCTGTAGCGCCATGGTGGTCACCGCCTTCTGGCGATTCGTTCCGCTGGCACTGCTCACCTTTGCTGCCGCGGCTGCGGAAGCGCCGCTGTTCGAGTCCGACTCGAAACGCTTCGGCAACCCGAAGATGGATATCGTCGTTGCCGAGGTTGAACGCCGCCCGCGCGTCTCGGTGCTCGACATTCGCATCAAGGCCATCGGCTCATCGGTCGGCTCTTCCTTTTTCCTCCTCTGCAGCGTGCGCGAGCTGGCGCGCCAGCGCGGCAACTTCCGCTACGTCAGCAAGATCGAGAAGACTGCCGACGGGCGCATGCTGATCGGCTTCCTGCAACATGCCGGCGAGCCCGCCGCAAACCTCGGCCCCGAGTTCGCAGCCGCAGGCGGGGCGGCAACCGAAATCGATCTGGAACAGTTCGCGCCGATCTGCGACCGGATGAGCTGATCAGGATTGGTTGAATCGGGATTTTGTTTCGGGGGCGGCTGGCGGGGGGGGGCGGACGGCTAGGGTCATTTGGCTGAGTAGTGATGGTTGGCATCTGTCGCCTAGTGACGGGCGAGATCGCGCCAGCAAAACTGTTCTAAGCGGGCACCAACTCGGTGTTTCTGGCAACAGAGTGCGAGCAGTTACGGGGCGTGCGCTTAATCCTTTCTGAGCAATGCAGAAATGGCTATGCAAATGTCGGTTTGGCCCAATCGTAAATTTCTTTCGCCAAATCGGTTGCCGATGGAAGGCTAACTACGTGAAACCCGTCTTGCTCCAGCTTCCATTCATATTCGCCAATCACATCCTCTATGCGCTTGTAGTCTTTCGGTTCGATTGACTCGGTGTTTGGCAGAAGAAGAAAGAGGCCTGCGTTGTCTAACTGCCGGATGCGAGAATAAGTCGTTAAATCTCGGCTGGACTTAAGTAAATTGAGTTCGACAGTTTGATGCGTCTTGTAGACAGCAGAAGTGACGCTGCCACAGGCGCGTGTCGTCAGAAGGTTTAGATCAAGATAATGCTTGATCCCATGCTCTTCTAGCAAAATTCCTTGGTTGTTTTGGCTGACAATCCGTTCAAAATCTAGATGGGCGATGCGTTTAAGTTCATCGTTTACGATTTGTCTCGCATGAGGTGTATCCATCGATTCGAACTCATTCTTCTTTTTTGTTGAGGCCGGCGCCATGGCCACAACCTCTCGAAAGAGCCTTTCTACCGTCACTTCCCAGTCATCTCCTGATGTATACAGTGGCTTCGAGAGACTAAGGCAAGAAGTTTCAAACGTGATCTCGGGAATGCTAATTTTCTGCTGAACACCGTTACGAAGGGTTTCTTCTGCATAAGCCATGATCTCGCGAATAGATTTTTGGGGGAAATCATCGCGATAGACGCAATCAAACTTTTTCAGATCGTCTAGTAGCTTGAAATGCAAGCGATCACCAGGGGACTGAACAACCACCCCAATGGTGAAACGCTGAGGAGCAAACACATCTGGTTGAAGCTCTACAGTACTCCAAGCACCAGTGAAGGTCGCTTTGGAAATTTTGGTGGCGACACTTCGCAGATGAGACAAATCTGCGCCGAACGACACATAAGAATTGCTCACGCGATCACCCCCAAAGTATTTGCAAGCCAACCGGCCTGCGCACGCTGGTCTAGCGTACTGAGAGTTGCAGGGATCAATGTAGCTGACAAGCGAGGATATATTTTTGTGATGATATCGGCGAGGTCGGCGCGAACCGCAACTAGGCCTTGAGCATGCTTATTCGCGGCATTAGCCATGTCAACTTGGAAACGCTGAAAATCTTTCGGGGACATGTGTTGCTGTGCTTCTGCTAGCAAGCTTCTCGGGTGAAAAATTTTTCCGGACGGCGGCCACAGTAGATCGTGAAGAATTGTCTCATGGTCAATTGAGATATAACTACCGTTTGGTGAGCGAATCACATTGCCAAAATTACGATCTTTAAGATCAGTCCAAACATCGAACGATGCTATTTTTCGTGCATCTTTACTGTGCAGACATTGCCGGCGGGCAAGCCAAAATGCCCACCTATGTATCTGACGTACTGATTTTCCAGCGACTATTTCGCAACACCACGCCGGGCACTCATCCATACCATCAAATTCCGACGGTAATTCAGTGCTTTTTCGCAATTCGCCAAGTGGAACAATAACAATCGCGGCGAATGGAACACAGGAAAGATCTGATGCGCGCGCAAGTAGCCAGCCAATCGCTTCACCCAGTAGTGATGGGTAAGAAAGAGGTAACAGTTTCACGAAGCAATCTCGTAGCTTGCCTGTGGTGTCGGCTATTTTGGCTAGATGCGCCGTTTCGTTGATACCAGAACTACCTGGCTTGCCTCGATATTCACGCCAGGCAGATGAGTCGAGAATGGGTACGCTCACCAAGCGCCTCCGCAAAAAATTGAAGGGCAGAATTGCATAGTTGATTTTTGATCGATGAAAACGCCAAGAGCATATTTTATTCTGTGGTACCTGAGTAAACTGACCAACAAATTGCTTTGCTAATACGGGGCCAATAGCTTCAGGCTAGTTAACAGTCATTCTGCGCCGTGATAGCCATTGACTCCCTTGGCCGAGCAGCCCCCAGTGGCGGTTGTTCGATTGGTGATCGCACAAGCGTTCACTGTCGCTGAACAACAATTCGGGCAATAGGCGCAATACCCCACAGATAGCTCATTTCTTCGCGACGACGCTTCTGTGCGGCTTGTTCGTTTTCTGTCGCTTTCAAACGCTCGAGGGGCGCCTCCTTGATACCACAAGCGACTTGTCGCGTATCAAATGTCGAGAAACGTTCCCGCTCTTCCTTTGTAAATTTCCAGAACGGTTTGTCAGGAAGATCATTGAGGCCGCGAACAAGGAGGGTTTCGGATTCACCTACCGAGCGTGGAAATACTCGCCAGTTACTCTTTTGATCATCCATTTTTTCAGGAAGGCATGCTTCTGGGGCTGGGACGAGATCGATATCCCACGCAATCCTGGCCGCGATAAGCTGGCGCCCCGATTCGGAGAGGATTCCGTTGAGACTCAAAAAAGTCGCGAGCATCGCTACAAAAACAGTTCCAAAAGTAATCATTTGAAGACTCAATGAGGCGCTCTTTGCACAGCGATGACGATGATGTGATCTGGCACTTGCAAAGATCATCCCAGCCTGCAGGAGGAGACTTGCGAGCGTTCCGATTAATGCCACCCAGGTGCCCATGGCCAAGAATGTTGATGCTGTCAACGCGCTCGTGAATTCTCCGGGGGAGATTCGAAATATCGCTGCAACCGTGGCTCGCCCCGACATCGTTGAGAGCCAAGCCATGACTAACCCGAAGATTGCTAGATACTTGAATGTGATCGACTCCACCCATTGGGGAAACAGGCGATTAATGAGCTGGAGAAACAGTAACGGAACGATTAGAGTCAGCGCCATGAAATATAAAAAGCTATTCCATACGCTCCATTCGCCAAAAGACAGCCAACCGATTCCTCCTAGGAGAAAAACGCTTCCCAAAATCAGGAAAAGACAAAGGCGCCACGTGATCCGCTGATCCAGCGCAAGCAGTAAGGGCAAGAATAGTTTGATGGCGGCGTGTTTGGCTCGTAGTTTCATGACTTCTCAGAAAAAAGCAGTGTCGGCTGAGTAATTTCGTTGAGATTGTGTGAATAGCTAGCTTTTTTGGATATTTCTGAAGACTCTCCCGGATGCGGTTATGCTCTAAGAGCAGGCACTATTAACCGTCGCAAACTATCGTGGCTCTGGCTAATGAGCTGTCGATTTCCCGTTCTGTAGGCCGGACCGTTTTGGCTCCGTACTGGCGCAGCACCATCCTCCCAGCAGTAAATCTCCGCCCCGCCCCGCCCCGTCAGGCGTCCTACCGCAAATACCCCCAGCCCCTGAGTCGCGAGTAGGCAAACTGCTGCGCTGCGCCGCCTTGCGGGCTCAGGCGCAGGAAGGTGTTGTACTGCCGGGCGGCTGCCTGGCGGTTGCCCATGGCTTCAAGCGACACCCCCTTCAGGAAGGTGACGCCGGGGTCACCGGGCAGTAGCCGGTCGTACTGTTCCAGCCTTTGCAGCGCTGCTGCCGGGTCGCGCTGTTCGAGGGCGATGACCCCCGACACCTTGTGTGCCTGCGCTTCCTGCGGGTAGATGCGGCGGGCGTTGTCGGCGTAGTTGAAGGCTTCTTTCCCTTGCCCCGTGGCTTGCAGGCATTGCGCCATGCGCAGGTTGGCGGCGTAGTCCTCGGGGGTGCGTTTGACGGCGGATTCGAATTTCGTTTCCGCCGCGCGGTAATCCTTTTTCGCCATCGCCGTTTCGCCGTGCTTGAGGTCGTCGATGGTCGGCTTGATCTTGCGCAGGCTGGCCGTGTTGTCCATGAAGCGTTCGCGCTGCGGGCTGCGCCCCTTGGTTGCGGCATAGCGGGTGTCGGCCAGTTGCTGGGCGGTGTCGCGGCGCTCGCGGCTCATCGGGTGGGTGGAGAACATGGTCTGTAGCAGGCTCGGTTCTTCCTTCTCCTGATCGACCAGCAGTTGCTGCAACTTGACCATGCCGCTGGCCGGGTAGCCGCCGCGCACCATGTATTCCTGGCCCAGTGCGTCGGCTTCGCGCTCGTTGTCGCGGGAGTAGCTGGAGAGCAGGGCGCTGGCGCCCAGCTGGCTGCCCATGCCGATGACGCTGGCCCAGTTCGAATCACTGGCGGCGATGTTGAGCCCGGCCACGGCCACTTGCGCGACCAGCGACTTGCCCTGCTGCTGCGCTGCGTGGCGGGCATTGACGTGGCCGAGTTCGTGGCCGAGCAGGGCGGCCAGTTCGGCCTCGTTGTCCAGCTCGACCATGATGCCGCGCGTGACGCCCATGGCGCCACCGGGGAAGGTGTAGGCGTTCAGGTAATTGGCGTTCAGTGCCCGGTAGGAGTAAGGCATGGTCGGCCGATGGGTGGAATCATCGAGCCGGTTGCCGAGATCGCTCAGATAGCGGTTGATGGCCGGGTCCTGCACGGCACCCAGATCCTGGGAGAACTGGTGTGGCGAAACCTTGGCGTCGATACTGCGCTCGTCGGCTTCGCTCATGCCAACCAGAATCGATTCGCCGGTTACCGGCGAAGTGGCGCAGCCGGAAAGGCTGGCGCCCACGGTGCTGGCGCCGATCAGCCAGAGCGCCTGGCGGCGGGTGACGCGGTTGCGTTCAAGATTGCGGGCGAATTGTTCAAGGAAGTTCATGCTTGATCCTGAAAAGATCTGTTAACCACGAAGAGCACGAAGAGCACGAAGGAAAAGCAAGAAAAAATTGCTGTCCGCCGATTGATCGCATTTTTTGCTCTCCACTCTCCGTGGGGAATTCTATGACCAAATCAGGGCTCAGGCAGCAATCGCCAGACTCGGCGGCAGGTAGGCGTAGCCGAGATCGTGGGCAACGGCGGCATGGGTCACCTGCCCGCCGTGGATGTTGAGCCCGGCCAGCAGATGCGGGTCGTCCGCACAGGCCTGCCGCCAGCCCTTGTTGGCCAGCGCCAGCACAAAGGGCAGGGTGGCATTGTTGAGGGCGAAGGTCGAGGTGCGGGCCACGGCGCCGGGCATGTTGGCAACGCAGTAATGCACGATGTTGTCGACCACAAAGGTCGGGTCGGCGTGGGTGGTCGGCCGCGAGGTTTCGAAGCAGCCGCCCTGGTCGATGGCGACATCGACCAGCACCGCGCCCGGCTGCATCCGGGCGAGCTGCTCGCGGCGGATGAGTTTCGGCGCTGCGCCGCCGGGAACCAGCACGGCGCCGATGACCAGGTCGGCAGCCAGCACCTGTTCCTCGATCGCCTCCTGTGTCGCCGCCAGTGTCTTCAGGCGCGGGCCATAAAGCTCGTCGAGCGTGGCCAGCCGGGCGGTGGAACGGTCGATGACGGTGACGTCGGCGCCCAGCCCCATAGCCATGCGCGCGGCATTGCTGCCGACCACGCCGCCACCGAGCACGACCACGTTGCCGGGCAGCACGCCGGGAACGCCGCCGAGCAGTACGCCGCGCCCGCCGTTGGCCTTCTGCAGCGCGACAGCACCGACCTGGATGGCCATGCGGCCCGCCACCTCGCTCATCGGCGCCAGCAGCGGCAGGCCGCCACGCGCATCGGTAATGGTTTCGTAGGCAATCGCTGTGCAGCCCGAGGCGATCAGGCCTTTAGTCTGCTCCGGGTCCGGCGCCAGGTGCAGGTAGGTGAATAGCAGCTGACCGGCGTGCAACTGCTGGTATTCGGCAGGCTGCGGCTCCTTGACCTTGACGATCATTTCGGCACGGGCAAAGATTTCGGCTGCCGTGTCGACAACGCTCGCGCCTGCTGCGCGGTAGCTGGCATCATCACAGCCGATGCCGACGCCGGCACCCGTTTCGACCCATACCTGATGCCCGTGATGAACTGCTTCCCGCACCGAGGCGGGGGTCATGCCGACACGATATTCGTGATTCTTGATTTCCCTTGGAATGCCGATCAGCATGATGCTTTTCTCCGTGAGCGCTTTGCCTGACACATGATGCTACACCTCCCCTTGTTCCGAAAAGTGGCGGCATGACTGAGGTCTGCAGCTTTGCTCCGATTTCGCGTGCGGACGCGCGGGTGCTGGTTCTCGGCAGCATGCCGGGGGTGGCTTCCCTGGCCGCCGGGCAGTATTACGCCCACGGGCGGAATTCCTTCTGGCCGATCATGGGTACCTTGTTTGGCTTCGATCCTGCACTGCCTTATCTCAGACGGGTATCAGCCCTGCAGGCGGCGCGGGTTGCCGTGTGGGATGTGCTGCAATCCTGTACCCGGCCTGGCAGCCTTGATTCAGCCATCGAGCGCAATTCGGAAGTGGCCAACGATTTCCCTGCTTTCTTTTGCCGGCACCCGGAAATTGCCGACGTATTCTTCAACGGTGGCGCTGCCGAAGCGGCTTTCCGCCGGCACGTGCTGCCTGCACTGCAGGGCCGGTCCTTAATGATGACGCGTCTGCCTTCGACCAGCCCGGCCAATGCCTCGTTTTCCTTTGAGCGCAAGCTGGTGGCTTGGCAGTCCTTGCTGCTGCCACTGTCTTCAAGTCGATGAGAGAATTCAGGTCGCGCCTCGTTTAACAAGGAGCCCCCATGCAACACTTTGCCAGTGACAACTACGCAGGCATCTGCCCCGAAGCGCTGCAGGCACTGCTTGCCGCCAACACCGGTCATGCCCCCGCCTACGGCGACGACGAGTGGACGCGCCGGGTTTCTGACCGCCTGCGTGAGCTGTTCGCGACCGACTGCGACGTTTACTTTGCCTTCAACGGCACGGCCGCCAACTCGCTGGCGCTGGCCTCGCTGTGCCAGAGCTACCACAGCGTCATCTGCCACGAACTGGCGCATGTGGAAACCGATGAGTGTGGTGGCCCGGAGTTCTTTTCCAATGGCTCAAAACTGCTGCCGGCCAAGGGCGAGGGCGGCAAGCTGACCTGCGAAGGAATACGTGAGGTGATCGGCCGGCGCAGCGATATCCACTACCCGAAGCCGCGCGTGGTGACGCTGACGCAGGCCACCGAGATCGGCACCGTCTACCGCCCTGCCGAGATCACGGCGATTGCCGAACTGGCGCACGCGAACGGTTTGCGTGTGCATATGGACGGCGCCCGTTTCGCCAATGCCGTTGCTTCTCTGGGGGTGACTCCGGCGGAAACGACCTGGAAGGCCGGCGTCGATGTGCTCTGTTTCGGCGGCACCAAGATGGGCTTGCCGGTGGGCGAGGCGGTCATCTTCTTCGACCGCAAGCTGTCGGAAGACTTTGCCTGGCGCTGCAAGCAGGCGGGGCAGCTGGCTTCCAAGATGCGCTTTCTTTCAGCACCCTGGCTGGGTGTGCTGGAAGGCGATGTCTGGCTGCGCCATGCGGCGCACGCCAACGCCATGGCGCAACGGCTTGCTGCCGGGCTGGCTGGCGTTACCGGCGCTGCGCTGCTTTTCCCGGAGGAGGCCAATGGCGTCTTCGTGGAACTCCCGCTGCCCGTTCAGGAAGGCTTGCGCGCGCGCGGCTGGCGCTTTTACACCTTCATCGGCGCCGGTGGCGCACGCTTCATGTGTGCCTGGGATACGCAGCCGGAAAGCGTCGATGCGCTGCTGGCAGATATCCGGGCGCTGTCGCAATGAAGGGCGCCCATTTCTGCCGTGCCTGCGGTGCGCCGCTGGAGACGCTGCCGCTGGCCGGGCGCTTGCGCCGGGTCTGTGCTGCCGGCTGCGGCCATGTCGAATGGGGCAATCCGCTGCCGGTGGTGGCCGCACTGGTCGAGCGCGAAGGGTGCATGGTGCTGGCGCGCAATCATGCCTGGGCGGAAGGCGCTTTCGGCCTGATCACCGGTTTTCTGGAAGCGGGGGAGTCGCCGGAAGCGGCTGTCGCACGCGAGGTCAAGGAAGAGCTCAACCTTGATGTGCAATCCGTGGCGCTGATTGGTGTCTATCCCTTCGAGCGCAACAACGAGGTCATCATCGCCTACCACGTGCAGGCCGATGGTGAGGTCGTACTCAACGAGGAGCTGGCCGAGTTCCGGCTGATTCCGCCGGAGAAACTGCGGCCCTGGGAGTTCGGAACCGGGCTGGCGGTGCGTGACTGGCTGGCGCGTCGGGAATAGGGGGCGTCGTCAGTTGTTTTCGTCGCCGTCAGCGTGAATCCACGCCAGCGCGTCGGTCAGTGCCCCGGTCAGTGACTCCCGCGAGAGTCCAGGGCTGGCTGCCAACAGGGCGTCGCATCCTTCCCAGTCGTTGTCATCGAGGCGCTCGACCAGTGCCAGCAGTTGTCCGAGCGCGCCTTCGTGGGCAGCAAGCGCTGCGTGCACCTCGGGAGCGACTGAAATCTGTGCGAGGATTTCATCCATCGGCAAGCCCAGCGCCGCCGGCATCAGCGACATGATGCCGGTGAGGAAGGCGTGATCAGCCAGCGCACGATTGCCGGGATGGCTTTGTGCGGCGAGGATTTCCATCAGGCGTCCACGCAATGCGGCGAGTTGCAGGAGGGGATTGCGTTCCGGGTTGGCGCCATTTTCGGGTGTGGCCATCAACAGCAGTTGCAGCCAGCGCAGGAGTTGCTTGCGTCCGAGTACGGTGACCGCCTGGCGCAACGAGTCGATGCGGCGGCCGAGGCCGGTGCCGACGGCGTTGACCAGCCGCAGCAGGTTGACGGTCAGGCCGGGTTCGCGCTTCAGGCTGGCTTCGAGATCGACCGAGTCGGCGTCGCGCGCGACCAGGTTGATCAGGCGAATGATGCCCAGCTGCGAGGCCGAGAGCTGGCGGCCGCTGATCACCGTCGGGTGCGCGAAGTAGTAACCCTGAAAGAGATGAAAACCAAGGCTGCGGCAGTGTTCCATCTGCTCGCGCGTTTCGACTTTCTCGGCCAGCAGCTTGAGTGGCAGGCGCAGCAGGCTTCCCGCGAGGTCGGCAAGGGTGTCGCCAGCCGCCTGCACGTCGATCTTGACGATGCCAACCAGCGGCAACAGTACGCTGGCGCGCGGATCCAGCCCGGTGTAGCGGGCCAGCGCCAGCGTGTAGCCACGTTCGCGCAGGAAGCGGCAGCGCGCCAGTAGCGCTTCGTCCGGGAGGGTATCGAAATTCAATTCAAGCACGACATTGGCTGCCGGCAACAGCTCGAGCGTGTCGTCCTGGATGAAGTGTTCATCTGCGTTGATGTAGGCCTTGTGTTTCCCCAGGGCATTACCGATGCCAAGTTCGGCAAAGGCGGCGCAGACGACACTGGCAGTTGCGATCAGGCGGCTGCAGGATTGCTCGCTAGCCTGGTCGGCGCTGCGGAAGAACAGTTCATAGCCGATCAGCTCCTGAGACAGGTCGAGGATGGGCTGGCGGCCGATAAGCACTTCTTTAAGCAGGTGGGTGTAGGACATGGTTTTTGTGCCGAAGCTCAGTCGGTGTCGGCTTCACGGCCGACATTGTTGGCCCAGGCCAGCGCCTGGGACACGGCATTGTTGAGAACGGCCGCGTTGAGGCCGTAAAGCTGGGAAAGCAGGGTTTCGATCCGCTCGCAGTCAGCATTTTCACTGGCTTCGGCCAACTGCAACAGGTTGCCGAGAACGCCGTTGCGTTCGCCGGTCAGTGCCTGGGTCATGGCCGCTGTGACCGGCAATTGCGCGAGGAGATCTTCCATCGGCTGGCTGAGCAATGCCGGCATCAGCGACATGATGCCGGTCATGAAGGCCTGTTCGGCGAGCTCTGGCGAGCGTGTGCGCAGCTTTTCTGCCAGCAGCTCCATCAAGCGCCCGCGCGTGGCGGCCAATTGCAGCAGCGGGCTGGCGCTGCCCGACTGCGGGTTGGCAAAGAGCAGCAGCTGCAACCAGCGCTGCAACTGGCGGCGGCCGAGCACGGTGATGGCGTGGCGCAGCGAAGTGATGCGTGTGCGTACGCCACTGGCTACCGAGTTGGTCAGGCGCAGCAGGTTCACCACCAGCCCCGGTTCCTGCTTGAAAATCTTTTCCAGCTCGGCGGTATCGGCGTCTTCAAGCAGCAGTGTGGTCAGGCGCATCAGTGCCAGCTGTGAGTGATCGAGTTTCTTGCCGGCGATGATGGTTGGTTTGGCGAAATAGTAGCCCTGAAAGAGTTCGAAACCGAGGTCGCGACAGAATTCCATCTGCTCGCGCGACTCGACTTTTTCAGCCAGCAGTTTGGCGCCGGTGGGTTTGACGCGGGCGACGATGGCGCGAATCTGGTCTGCTGACAGTGACGGCAGGTCGACCTTGACCACATCGACCAGCGTCAGCAGTTCATCCAGGGAGGCGTCGAGCCCGATGACGTCGTCCAGTGCGAACTGGAAGCCCTTGCTGCCGAGTTCGCGGACGCGGGCGACGACAGCTGCGTCCGGTTTTACCGTTTCGACCAGTTCGAGCATGACGGCATCGCGCGGCAGCAGCTCGATCACGTCGCTGAAGAGGAAGTCGCGGTCGACATTGATGAAACCCTGGTAGGGGCCAAGTGCATCGCCGACGGCCAACTGGGAGAAGGCGTTGGTGATGACCGTGGCGGTCGCCTGGACCTGATCTCCGTCGGCTATTGTCGCGGCGTTGTGCGGGCTGTTGCGGAACAGCAGTTCGTAGGCCAGCAACTGCTCATTGCTATCCAGTATCGGCTGGCGGCCGAGGAAGAGATTCGAGCTGGCGCTTGCAGCAGGTTCGGTGGATTCGCTCATGGTCTTCGCGACGTGAATGACGGGGGCGATTCTAGAACGGAAGCGGGAGTCCCGGACGTGCCGCATGCAGCACTCGCCGGAAGTCGTCCTGGATGCGTGCCAGCGCAGCCGGGTTGTCGGCCTCGAAACGCAGCACGACCACCGGCGTTGTGTTCGACGGGCGGGCCAGGCCGAAACCATCGGCATACTCGACCCGCAGGCCGTCGATGGTGATGATTTCCTGCGCCTCGGTGAAGCGGGCGCTGGCCTTCAGTTCGTCGAGCAGCGCGAAGGGTTCGCCTTCGGCCATCTTGATGTTCAGCTCCGGCGTGCTGGCGGCGTTCGGCAGGGCCTTGAGCACGGCGCTTGGGTCGGCCGAACGGGAGAGGATTTCGAGCAGGCGGGCACCGGTGTAGAGCGCGTCGTCGAAACCGTACCAGCGTTCCTTGAAGAAGACGTGGCCGCTCATCTCGCCGGCCAGCGGCGCGCCGGTTTCCTTCAGCTTCTTCTTGATCAGCGCGTGGCCGGTCTGCCACATGGTCGGCTTGCCGCCGTGCTCGCGGATGAAGGGCGCCAGCAGGCGCGTGCATTTGACGTCGTAGATGATCTCGCCGCCGGGCACGCGGCTCAATACATCGGCGGCGAAGAGCATCAGCTGGCGGTCGGGGAAGATGATCTCGCCGTTCTTGGTGACGACGCCGAGGCGGTCGCCATCGCCGTCGAAGGCCAGACCAAGCTCGGCGTCGGTTTCCTTCAGCGCACGGACCACGTCCTGCAGGTTTTCCGGCTTGGAAGGGTCGGGGTGGTGGTTGGGAAAGGTGCCATCGACGTCGCAGAACAGTTCGACCGGCGAACAGCCGAGCGCCTTGAACACCTGCGGCGCAATGCCGCCGGCGACGCCGTTGCCGCAGTCCATGACGATCTTCATCGGCCGTGCGAGCTTGATGTCGCCGAGGATCTTCGCGATATAGGCTTCGCGTACATCGGTGCTGCGCATGCTGCCGGTTCCGCTCAGCAGGTTGCCGGTTTCGATGCGTGCCTTCAGTTGCTGGATGGCATCGAGTGCCAGTGTCTCGCCGCCGATGACCATTTTCAGACCGTTGTAGTCCGGCGGGTTGTGGCTGCCGGTGACCGAGACGCAGCTGTGGCAGTCGAGGTGGTAGGCGGCAAAGTAGGTCAGCGGGGTCGGCACACAGCCAACATCGATGGCATCGACACCGGCACTGACAATGCCCTGCATCAATGCGCCGGCCAGCTCCGGGCCGGCCAGGCGGCCGTCGCGGCCGACGGCGATCGCCGTCTGCTGGCGCTCACGGGCCAGTGAGCCGAGCGCCTGGCCGACCGCACGACCGATTTCCGGGGTGTGTGTTTTGCCGACGATGCCGCGGATGTCATTGGCCATGAGAATTTCGG
>Ga0172380_10001130_pt1 | contig 47242 bp, 48 predicted proteins | sample Leawe162metaG_FD_119747 | JGI IMG/M metagenome (GOLD analysis project Ga0172380, IMG submission 119747) | Leachate microbial communities from a municipal landfill in Southern Ontario, Canada - Leachate well 162 metaG | ecosystem: Engineered > Solid waste > Landfill > Unclassified | place... | reverse complement strand
CCTATATACATCGACGATCAGCCGGGCAACAACATACTGAAGATGCGCGCCATCGCCCGCAGGCTCAAGTCCGAGAAGTCCCTCGGCCTCATCATCGTCGACTATCTCCAGCTCATGACCCCGATGAACTCGGCCAAGGACAATGTCGTCCAGCAGGTCACGGAAATCTCCCGCTCCCTCAAGAACCTGGCCCGAGACCTCGAGGTGCCCGTCATCGCCCTCTCCCAGCTCTCCCGAGCCGTCGAGGCCCGAGGAGGCAAGCCGCGCCTCTCCGACCTCCGAGACTCCGGATCGATCGAGCAGGACGCTGACGTGGTCATGTTCATACATCGAGAGAAGGACGAGTCAGGCGACCAGGCCCGCTCCCGCGAGACGACCATACTCATCGAGAAGCATCGAAACGGACCGACCGGAGAAATACAGCTCGTCTTCGATGCGGACAAGTCTACCTTCCTCTCCGTCGAGAAGGCGGACTTCGGGGACTTCAATACGGGTGGTGGGTTTTAAAAAATACCCCTACCAAAGCCTCGCACCAGCAGTGTAGAAGGCGTAATCATTCTCAGAGGGTAAAGATGGGCGAACCAAGGCTGAATTGATGGGCGTGTTCTCGACGGTCCTATAGACAAGGAACATGTAATCAACACCATTCGATTTATAGAGATAGCAAAATGAGCCGGAGGGCTTTGGGTCGAGGGGCAGCACGGGTAGGTATGTCGGGGCAAGATCGGGAACATATCCCGTTGAACCCGATGTCGGATGATTACCACTGATACTCCCAGAAGAGGCACAATTCGCCCACCACGTGTTGGTTGGGGTGCTCGGATAGCCGGTGTGGTCATTCCTATATAGCTCGAGGGCCGATCTAACCTGCAGGGCGTCCGAGAGCCTCTTGGCGTCACGCGCCTTGCTCCTAGCCGTGTTAAGAGACGACAGAACGACGCTCGAGAGCAAGGCTATGATCGAGATGACGACGAGAAGCTCTATGAGGGTAAAGCCCGCCCTGGCTGATTTCATGTTTTGCATAGTGACGTAGTATCTAGCGAAAAACCTTCGGCACTGATTACCAGGTTCGAGCGCCATCTGTGTAAAGGGCGTATGTGTTCTGAGTCGACTGGCTCGGGCGCCTGAATCCGACGGGTACGGGCATATTCTCGACGCTTTGATGCGAGAGAATCATGTAATCTCTTCCGTCTGACCTGTAGAGATAGCAGGTTCCTGCCGCTGTAGGCTTCTGCTCCTGGGGAAGGATCGAGATATAGGCAGGCGCGAGACCAGGGACATATCCACCGACCCCCGTCAGACCATAACCACCATAACCCGAGCAATTCCCTCTCCAGGCCCCATTTGTCGTAGGGAAAGAACTATTATCATTTCGATAGAGTTCGACAGCTGCTTGTATCGATTTTACATCAGCCATGCGACGGGCATCCCGAGACTTTGACCTCGCCGTGTTAAGAGATGAGAGGACGACGCTCGAGAGGAGCGCGATGATCGATATCACGACGAGGAGCTCTATGAGGGTGAAGCCCGCCCTTGCTGATTTCATGTTTTACATACTAGCACAATGACCCGGCGAGGGAACCCCTCAGGTCAGGGTGGGTAACCTATCTCGCAGCAATCTCCGCCGAGGATTCTGTCGCAAATATCAATCCAACCTCGGCCGCCGTCAAATTCTTGGTGAACACCCTGACCTGATCTATCCGCCCCGCAAACGACCCTGACGACGTCCCTCGCGCGCCGATGCGTTTGGCGCTAGACACAAAGGACTGCGAAAATGTTGACCTGCCTGCCTCCTTGCCATCGAGATAATATGTGAGCGACCCTGCTGAAAACACGGCTGCGACATGATGCCAAGAGGCAAGAGTGAGGGTCAGAGTCGAAGGCGTCGCATCAACGGTATTTACCTTCGTCACACGCATGACCCCTCCGTTTACCGCATTAAATCCCAGACCGATGTCACCGTTGCCACCCATAAACACATCCCTCCAACCGACGACACTGTCCGGCTTGATCCAGGCTGATATCGTGAAGGTCTGACCAACATCGAGCAAGGCGCTATTCGCCAAGGTAACATAGTTCGCTCCATTGAAAAGAATCGAGCAGCCGATTCCCGAGGGCGTATCAGTTGACCACGAAGGGGATCCGACGAGCGTACCAACGTAGCCGTTGCCCGACCTGTCACCTGCCATCGTACCGGAACATTCGTCAAAATCCCAAATGCCCCTGGCCTCATCACCCGCAATGCGATCAACCATGGATCCAAACTGCTTGGCGGCGGCAAGACGCGCTCCCTCTCGAGCAGTGTTCAAACTCGACAGGACGACGCTCGAGAGGAGGGCGATGATCGAGATGACGACGAGGAGCTCTATGAGGGTGAAGCCCTTGGAGTGTCGCGTTGAATACATCTTTTTATTCTACGTGAAAGGCTATCATTTTGCTATACTATCCCCCATGGACAGCCTCAACCGCCTTCACGACCTCTTCAAGCAATTCCCCGGCATAGGACCGAGGCAGGCCAAGCGCTTCGTGTACTTCCTCCTCAACTCCCCCGAAGGTCTTCGATCGGCCCTCGCCCGCGAGATACTCGACCTGGCCTCGCATGTCTCCAAATGCTCCTCCTGCCATAGGTATTTCGACAATAAGAGAATGGACACCGACCTCTGCCTCATCTGTCGCGACACGTCCCGGGACCAGGCATCGCTTATGGTCGTGGCCAAGGACGTGGACCTCGACGCCATCGAGAAGAGCCATGTTTACAGCGGGTACTATTTCGTGCTCGGCGACGCCCTCTCCCTCATCGAGAAGGAGCCGGAATCAAAAATACGCACGACCGAGCTCCTCGACGCCATCGAGCACAGGGCAAAACAAGGCCTCAAGGAGATCATCCTGGCCCTCTCCCTCAACAGCGAGGGCGAGCATACCCGCGAATACGTGGAGAATCTCATCTCGCCCCTGGTGAAGTCCCACGGCATCAAGATATCGATGCTCGGCCGAGGACTCTCGACCGGAACGGAGCTCGAATATTCCGATGCGGAGACCATCAAGAACGCCCTGCTTAGCAGGAAGCAGGAGATTATCGTCTAACAGGAAATTTTAGAATTATTTGATTTGACCACCAGGGTTAATCTGTTACCATTGGAATACAAATGGCTTCGGCCCGACCTTGTCGCGGGACAAGGGTAAAAAAGAGATTCAAGGTATCAAAGCCTTGAATTTTTCTTTGATTGCAATGTATTCCGCTTGCCCCAAGCTACCAATTCTATAGGCTAGTCGCCTGGCATCAATAAGCCTGACCTGTGATAATATTGCGCGACTTTCAATGCCTGGTACGAAATAGAACCCGAAATAATAACGATCGTTATTTTTATTCAATATTTTACGTGACCTTGTGAGGGGTATTGCCCAGAAAATCTCATTGCTGAACTTCTTGAAAACGATCACAGGCCTGAGAAAATCAGGCCCTTTACCATTTTGTTCAAAACCAACGTTTGCTCCCAAATAGGCAAACCAAATCTCCCGCTCATGAAAAAGTGGTACTGACCCAAGCCTATCTATGGCCGACTTCTTCTCATTCCATTTCTCGAAATCCTTCCCCATCCAGCCATCATACGAAAAGACCCCTGAAGAAACGCCAAAGAAAATATGAAGGAAATATAAAAAAGCCCACCTATCTCTTCCCCCTCCTCGCAATCGCCCTCCTGGCGGCGTCGACGATATGGCTTGAGCCCATGTGATAGTGCTCGACGAGCTCGGCTGGAGTGCCCGACTGACCGAACTTGTCATGAACGCCGATGAACTCGATCGGCACCGGAAGCTTGGCGGAGAGAAGCTCGGCCACGGCAGACCCCATGCCCCCGATGATCTGATGCTCCTCGACCGTGACGATTGCCCCGGCATCCCTGGCCGCGCGGACGATGGCACCCTCGTCCAAGGGCTTGATGGTGGCGAGATTGATGACGCGAACGCCCACCTTCTCCTTCTCGAGCTCTCGCGCTGCCACGAGCGCCTTGTGCACGAGCGCGCCCGTGGCGATGATGGCGACGTCTGGCTTGCCCGTTATAGGCTCGAAGAGGGTCTGGGCCTTCCCAATCTCGAAAGGCGTCTCTTCCGTCGTCATGACGGGCGTTTTGTCGCGAATCAGGCGTATGTAGGCAGGAGAACCGGTCTTGGCCAGGGCAACGGTCGCCTTTCGGGCCTCGATGGCATCGCACGGGGATATGACGACCATGTTCGGGATGGCGCGCATGAGGGCGATATCCTCGATGGCCTGATGGGTTCCGCCGTCGGGGCCGACGGAGATGCCGGCATGCGATCCAACGATTTTGACCGGCACGTCATTGTACGCAATGGTAGTGCGAATCTGCTCCCAGTTTCGTCCCGGGGAGAACATGGCATAGGAGGTGATGAAGGGGATCTTCCCCATGGCGGCCATCCCCGAGGCGACGGTGGCGAGATTCTGCTCGGCAACGCCCATCTGAACGAATCGTTCTGGGAACTTGTCACGAAACAGATTCATCTGGGTGGAGTCAGTCAGATCCGCACAGAGGCCGACGACGTTCTTGTCCGCCTCGCCCGCATCGAGCAGGCCGAGACCGAATCCCTTGCGAACGGGAACCTGCTCGACGTCCTTGTCGAATATCTTCGGATTGAGCTTGTGTGATGGGCTGAGCATTGTTGACGATATTATATCATCAGCTATACTAAAAGCATCTTTGGGATTTCCCACGACTCCCGCCCCGCAAGGGCGGGAGGTTATTTTTTCAGAATGAAGGCCGAGAAAGGCCTCACGCAACTTGCTCGCCTCAGACGCAGGGACTTCTCCCATTCTCCTGTCGAGACGACGGTGGAGCCTCTCCTTGGTTGTCATCCAGCCCTGAAAATCTTTTTCTTCGCCCATGCAAAGAGCCTATCAGAGAGCGGATAAAGACCCGCCGAAGATTTTATGAAATTTTCCTAAAAAGACTCTTTGAGCGCAACGAGCTTCTCATAGCATGCCTTGCAGACATGATCCTTCTTGGCCATGCTGTTCGCGTCGGGAGCGCTGAAGAGAAGGCCGCCGTAATCAACGAGCTCTTCCCCACAGAAATCGCATACTGGTGTGATTGCCATAAAATATTATTTTATTTAGTTCTAAGCCGTCGATATATAAAGGCGACAATCCTCGTCAATGCATAGACGAGCGAGATCGCGACGGGCGCAAGCACCATGAGCATGAAATCATTCCAGCCCATGCCCTCGATGAGGCTTCCCCTCCCGTCCGTGGCGAGGAAATAGACGCTGAAGGCGCCGAGGAAAAGGACATAGAGAAACATGACTGCGAGGAACGCCTTCGCGTGTCCCGCCATGGCTCCCGGCCGTACGGCATTTTGTTCTGACATGATGTCTGTATGGTTTTATAGCTGAGCCCTCGCCTCTCGAAGTTCCTTAAGGGCCATCTCGGCCTCCTCCTTGTTCGGTGGCTTGCCGTGCCACTCGTATTTGTGCTCGAACTCCCTCACGCCCTTGCCCGGAATGGTGTGAGCCATGATACAGGTAGGCTTCTCGAAGACGGCACGGGCCTTCTCGAAGGCGTCGACGATCTCCTCCATGTTATGCCCGTCGATCTCAATGACGTTCCAGCCGAAGGTGATGTACTTGTTCACGAAAGGCTCGAGGGGCATGATGTCCTCGGTGTTGCCGTCGATCTGTATATTGTTGCGGTCTACGACGCAGACGAGATTGGAGAGCCTCTCCTTGCCCGCGAGCATGATGGCCTCCCAGGTATTGCCCTCGTCATGCTCCCCGTCGGACGTCATGCAATAGATGCGCTTCTGGGTCGATTTCCCGTTGTCGATGCGATCAGCCAGAGCCATGCCGACGGCCTGGGAGAGGCCCGAGCCGAGGGGTCCCGAGGACGTCTCGAGCATGGGCAGGAACTCGCGATGAGGGTGTCCCTGAAGGCGGGAACCGAGCTGTCGCAGGGTCAGGAGCTCCTCGACGGGAAAATATCCCGCATGAGCCATGGTGGCATAGAGCACGGGACAGATATGGCCGTTCGAAAGCACGAGCCTGTCTCGATCGGCCCACTTCGGCTCCCGAGGATTATGCCTGAGCGTATGGAAATAGAGTGCGGTGAAGATGTCCGTCATGCCGAGCGGTCCAGCGGTGTGTCCCGATCCGGCCTTTACCAGCATCTCGATAATGGACTGTCTGATGTCATTTGCCTTCAGTTCGAGCTCTCGGACTTTTGTGGTTGAAAGTGCCATGTGTTTGATGCGTACATTTTAGCACACGAAACGCGTGCGACCGTAAGAGTTTAGAGCGCCTTGAAGTGTCCCAGGGTCTCGAGGATATTGTGCGAGGCGAAAAGGGCCGAGCCCACGACAAGCCTGTTTGCACCGGCATTGATGAGGGACTTGGCGGTATCGAGATTCACTCCCCCGTCGACGGATATGATGAGATCGGGGTGGGCCGATCGCAGGGCGGAGACCAGGGCGATCGAACGTGGGTCAAAAGGCTGTCCCTGATGCCCCACCTTGGCTATGCCCATGACCTGAACGAAATGTATGCGGTCGATGAAGGCATCGACGTCGCCCACACTCGCCGTGCTGTCGAGGGCGACGCCGAGCTCTATGTCAAAAGGCCCGAGCTCCTCGGACTTCTTGCCGAAATCGCTCAGAATGCTCTCGAGCTCCTCGTCGGACATGCTCGCCTTGTGCACAACGATGCGCTGGGCCCCGGCTGATATGAAGTCAGGGATTTTGCTGTAGGCATCCTTAGTCATGAGATCGAACTCAAGATTGGCATCCTCCCAATACGGAAGGGCCTTGTTCTGATCGATGATGTCCTGAAATATATCGTCATGATCGCCCTTGAGATATGGCCAGGTGCGGGATGACGTATATCCCCCATCGCAGATGTCGATCTGGACGACGGGAACATGGGCGGAGATGAGCTCGAGCTTCTCCTCGAGCTCGGCGTATGATTTCGGAAGTATGGCGGGGATGATGTCGGTCATGTTGGTTATCGGTAGTGATTATGCGCGATGCGCGGGATATTAGCTGTGAATGACGTTAAAAAGCTTCTGAATGCGACGCTTGTGTCGCTCGTCCCCGGAGAACGGCGTCGAGAGCCAGGTGTTCACGGCCCGGAGAGCCTCGTCAGGGGAAACGAATCGGGAGCCAATCGAAAGCACGTTCGCGTCATTATGCTCGCGGGAGAGCCTGACTATGTCCATGTTGCCCCCGTAATAGAGGGCGGCGCGGACGCCGTAGAACTTGTTGGCACAGATGGCCTCCCCCTGACCCGAGCCCCCGAGCACTATGCCCTTCACCAGGCTCGGCTGATGCGACACCTCCTTGGCCACGAGCGATATGAAGTCAGGATAATCGTCCTCGGCATCATAGGATGTGGCGCCCAGATCACGCACGTCATGCCCCGCAAGCGAAAGCCTCTCGACGAGGAACTTCTTCTGCTCGAAACCGGCATGATCGCTTGCGATGAATATTTTCATGTCCCCCACATTCTACCATGTGCATAAGTCGATGGAAATCAGGGCCCGACAGGAACATACTTATACGCGTAAGAGCCCTTTCTACCCCAACCCCAAAAGCAAGGAGCGCAATGAAAACCACCCCCGGGGCATTAGCCCTGTTGTTTGCCCTCGCGATCACCGACGCCTCCGCCCAGTCAGTAATGGAGCGCGTCAGGGACATGTTCGCATACGATTCCGACGCACAGGCGTCAATGGTCATCCAGGACATCGATTCGGACTCATCCTCGGTCGAGGACACGGAGTTCGCTCCGGCCTGGACCGAGGCCCGACGCCTCCGAACCCTGTTCGCCCCCAGGCCACCGAAGCCAAGCGGATTCGAGGGACTGGACAAGGTCAAGTTCTTCGCGAGCATTCACGAGGACTCGATCCTCTACGGCATCGCGGACACCTTCATGTCAGGCCACGAGGCCTATCGACAGCTCAAGGGAGGCGTTGACACGGTCATCATCGGGCAGCCGATGACGGTCTACGTCAACTCGCGCATCGTCTGGAAGATCGGACGGCACAAGAGCCTCGAGATCAAATGGTCCAGCCTCAAGTCCATCTCGTATGATTGGACTTTCTGACCACAAAGCAAAGCCCCGCAGTGATGCGGGGCTTTTTCTTTTATTTGAGAAGCTTCCCGACCTTGGCAACATGGTCGACGAGCGTATACGTATACCCCATCTCATTGTCATACCAGGCCATGACCTTTACCAGGTCGCCGTCGACGACGCGGGTGAACTCGAGGTCGACGATGGAGGCATGTCGATTGCCCTTGATGTCAGAGGAGACGAGGGGCTCGTCCGATACGGTGAATATGCCCTCCCATCGAGCCTCCTTTGATGCCGCGATGAGGATGGCGTTCACCTCCTCGGCGCTGGTCTTCCTCTTGGCCACGAAGGTGACGTCGACGATAGAGCCCACAACAACGGGAACGCGAATGGAGACGCCGTCGAACTTGCCGGCGAGCTGTGGGAGCGCCTTGGTGACGGCGATGGCCGCACCTGTCGATGATGGGACGATGTTCATTGCAGCCGCCCTTCCCTCCCTCAAATCCTTCTTTGACGGGCCGTCAACGAGTGACTGGCTGGCGGTGTAGGCATGCACGGTGTTGAGGATGGCCTTCTCTATGCCGATCTTCTCGTCGAGGATGGCGATGAGGGGCGAGCCCGCATTCGTGGTGCAGGACGCGTTTGAGGTGATCTGGCAGGTCGAAAGCCTGTCTTCGTTGAGCCCCATGAGTACCGTCGCACCAGCCACTGCCGTGACGCCCTCGGCCGGCGCGTCATTCTTGGCGGGAGCTGAAATGACGACCCTCTTCGCGCCGGCCGTAATGTGCACCTGGGCCTTCTCGAAGCTGGTAAAGAGTCCCGTCGACTCGACGACGACGTCGATGTCGAGGGCCTTCCACGGGAGCTTGGTGGCGTCCTTCTCCTGTATGAACTTGATCTCCCTACCATCGACGATGATGGCTGAACCATCGGCCTTTGCCTCAACATCGAATGGGGAGACGCCATAGGCGCTGTCATATTTGAGGAGATAGGCGAGATTGGCGGCATTGCCGAGGTCATTCACGGCGACGATCTCTATGTCCTTGCGCTCTCGGGCTACTTTGACGAAGGCTCGTCCGATTCTGCCGAAACCGTTGATGGCTACGCGGGTCTTCTTGGTGGTGAACATAATGATGATATAAGTAATGCGTCGATTATTATATCATCCATCCTACAGACCGAAAACGCTCACGGGTACCAGGCTTCCCGAACCTGTCCCGCTTCCAAGGCTTCCGAATGACCCCGCGCCCCAGCACTTGATGGATCCATTGACGACCGCACAAGCCCCGTCATTGCCGACGGATATGTCGGTTACACCGCTCGAGAGACCAGTCACGTTTACAGGTGTCGCGCTGTTGACCGTCGTGCCGTTGCCGAGCTGACCGTTCAGGTTGTTTCCCCAGCACTTCGCCGACCCGCTCACGACGGCGCAGGCGCTGAAGGTGCCGACGGCAATGTCTGTCACGCCACTCGAGAGTCCCGTGACATTGACAGGAATCGACGAACTCGCGTTCCAGGTCCCCTCACCTAGCTTATTGATGCCCGAACCCCAGCACTTCGCCGCTCCGCCCACGACGGCGCACACGCTATAGGACCCAACAGCTATCTGTGTTACCCCGCTCGAGAGACCGGTCACGTTTACGGGCGTAAGCTTACTGATCCGCGTCCCGTCTCCGAGTTGTCCGCTCAGATTGTAGCCCCAGCACTTCGCCCCTCCGCTCACGATGGCGCAGCTGAAAGTGCTGCCGGCGGATATAACAGTGACACCGCTCGAGAGACCGGTCACGCCGACGGGTGTAGGCCTGTTAGTCGTGCTACCATCGCCGATCGAACCGCGCAGATTGTAGCCCCAGCACTTCGCCGCTCCGCCCACGACGGCACAACCGCTTCCGCTTTTTCCCGCAGATACGTCAGTTACGCCGCTCGAGAGGCCGGTCACGCCGACGGGTATAGCGCTGTTGACCGTCGTGCCGTTGCCGAGCTGACCGAAGTTGTTTTCACCCCAGCACTTCGCCGCTCCGCCCACGACAGCACAGCTGAAACCGGTCGCAGCAGATATGTCGGAGACCCCGCTCGAGAGGCTGACCACGTTAACCGGGACGGATGAGCCGGTCGACACGGTCCCATTCCCGAGCGAGCCGTTCGAGTTAAGGCCCCAGCACTTCGCGGCGCCGTTAACGTTAGCGCACGAGTAGAGGTCACCGGCATCCACCATTACGACGCAGCTCGACAGCCCGACATTCATCGCATTAATCCTGAACAGACTCCACTCTATGGCGGTGTTGGTGGGAATGAATATGTCGCTCGTATTATTGTTAGTGACCCTCTGGCAAACCCCGAACTCATTTACCGTAAGGCTTCCTCCGTTCCTCAGGGCCCGCTGAGACTGAACGGCATAGACGACTCCGAAGGAAAGAGCGCAGATGAAAATAATGCTGAGAAAGGGAGAGGCTTTGAGGGCTCGTGCAAACATAAGGAGGTAAATTTTTGTGCCCTCACTTATGTAAATAATAGACTCCGACCTGATCAGATGTTCTAATCATAGCACCATTCATGCCTTCATGTGCGTTTATCAAAAGTACATATATCGTATATACTTACGGTATCAAGGTTTATATACCCTCACATGGCAGAGATATTCATAACGATAAAGGAGGCAGCCAAGATGCTCGGGGTCACTCCCCTCACCCTCCGCAACTGGGACAAGAACGGGAAGCTCCCCACGACCCGTCATCCCATGAGCAACTATCGCATCTACCGAAAGGAGGATCTCGAACGGCTCATACGAGAGATAGAGACGGGATCGGCACCCATCAAGGCAAAGAAGAGAAAGCCCCTGCGCAGAAAGCTCGAGGTCAGGTCAATTCGAGACGACTAGATTCCCCACCACAAACAAGGTATTTGATTATGCTGTAAAATGTGTTATAATTATATTTACACATGAATTTCTCCAAAGGACGATCAGTTGGCAGGATGCGGGTTCCAGAGCCACGCAAGGAGGCCTGGGCACCGACGCCTCGCCAGGCAACCACCCTTCCCGAAGGATACGAGCGTCTCGAGCGCGCCATCGCCCACAAGGGCCTCGCGTCCCGCCGAGAGGCCAAAGCCCTCATCATGAAGGGCGCCGTTTCCGTGAACGGAAAGATGGTCACCGAACCAGGCTTCGGCATCAGAATCGAAACGGACAAGATCGGAATCGACAGCGAGGGAGGATCGGCACCTAAGGAATCGTTCCTCGTATTCAAGCCCATCGGCATCGAGACCACCAAGACGAGCCCCGATAACCGAGACCTTCACAGCCAGTTCCCCGCCCTCGCTCATCTCAATCCCATCGGAAGACTCGACAAGGACACCGATGGCCTCATCATCATGTCGAACGATGGCGTCCTCGCTCGGGCCATCACCAAGGAGGGCTCGACCGTGGGAAAGACCTATCTGGCCGAGACCCGCGAGCATGTCACCGAGGCGGCCATGAATCAGATGTCGAAGGGCATGATGCTCGGCGGAAGAATGACCCGGCCCGCCACGGCCAAGCGCGCATCCCGAACCTCCTTTACCATCGTCCTTCACGAAGGCCTGAAGCATCAGGTCAGGCGCATGGCTGACGCCTGCCGACTAACCCTCGTATCGCTCACCCGAACATCCATAGGTCACCTGACCGCCGGAACCATGAAGCCCGGGGAAATGAAAAGGATCCCGACGAAAGACATTGAGACCCTCAAGGCACAGTAGCCTAAAGTCCCAAAGCGGCCCTCGTCCGCGGACCGACAGCGCCGTATCCCGTGGTCACAGGCGTACCCGAGCAGACGGAGAGGACATCGCATTGAAAACGCCTGAGGGCGCTCTCGGTCGCGGAACCGAAATATCGGCTCTCATTGCCTGTCGACCCTGGTCCCGACGAGGCGACGGAAAAGCCCCTGAGATTGAGAGACCTCTGCACCGATGCCACATCATCACCGCTCATGCCAAACGACAGCGGCCTGAGAACCTGTCCGGCTGGCGCGGACGCAACCACAGCTGACCCCTGCGCCTGCAGGAACGACTGGGCAAACGCGACCTTATCGGGCGAGATGACCTGAAGGGCGATGAGGAGCTGAATGAAGGATGAAAGAGATAGGTCCTGGGATGGGACCAATGCTCCCGTGACAACGGGCAGCGTCACGGCCGAGGCAGCCTGGGAGACGACGCTCCTGCTTCCCCCGCCTCCCCCTCCGCTCCGACTGCTCCTGATCACCGTTGGCACGACGGGAACCACTACGGGCACGAATTTCTGAATGCTCACCGATGCGAGGACGGTTGCCACGGCCGAAAGGCCGTCGCCCTCGGACACGCTAATGACCAGCGGATGCGAGCGCCTCAGGTCATAGGAGAGGGACGAGTCATCCGTCACCGTGATGATACCCGTGCTCGAATTGACGGAGAAGACCCCGTCGTCATTTCCTGAAACAATTTCATAATACGGCTCATAGTCATCATCGGCCACCGTCGAGACAACTCGCCCCACAAACGTGCCGACGGCGGCATCATCCCTCAGATTGAATGAATAGGAGAGCTCGTCAAAGGATGTGGACAAATCGTTCAGGGTCACGGATACCGAGGTTGTTGCCACAAGATGATCCACGGTAGACACCTCGACGGCCTGAACCACCAGGGAGAATGACTGTCTAGTCTCATAATCCAGTGGCGTCGAGCTCGCGACGAGCAGCATGCCTGTCACTGAATTTATGCGAAAGGCCCCCAGATCATTGCCCGAGAGTATAGAATAGGAAAGCGAATCGTCGTCATAATCGGTCGCCAACACCCTGCCTACCGACCCATCCACCGGACTGTTCTCGTCAATTGAGTACTCATAGGATGCAGGCGGAAAAAAGGGGCGAGGCGAGAGTGACACGCTTACGAGCGCCTCGCTCGCCCTTCCCCCATCTCCCCCCTCTTCCACCCGCACGACAATCGAGCGAGGCAGATTGGAGACAGAGAGGGCGATGGACGAGCTTGCCAGGGTCACGGATCCGGTGCTCGAGCTGATGGCGAGCAACCCATCGGTATTCCCCGCCGATATCGTGAAATAGGGCGCCTCCCCTTCGACGTTATGCTTGATGCCGATGGTCCCGACATCAACCCCATCCGAAAGACTCTCGGTCCTTATGACGAGGGACTGATTCTCATCGAGAACGATGGGCGCGTTGAAACAGCCGAGATCAAGATCGGAGAGATCATATCCCCCGCCCAGGGAATCGATAGCAGCCTCTATCTCGTTTCGATAATGACTGTAATTTGGCCCATAGGTGTCGTAATAGTGGGATGTGAGGAGCACAGGCTTGTTTCCGACAAGGAGGAACAAGGGATTGCCCGAGTCCCCGCTTACGAGAGTCTCACTGAAGCCCGCCCTGGCGCCAGACGCTATGGAAAAATGGACGACCCGGGTGTCCTTGTACAGGATCGATTTCTGAGTGGCGCGTATGATGGCATGGTCTTCCTGGTCAAAGGCTATGATCGGGAGATCGAAGAGGCTCTCGTCAACGCCATCCCGCACGTATGACTCAAGCTTCGAGGCGCTCAGGATTGGATAGTAGGTGATGGATGCAGGAACGTCGCTGTCGAGCATGCCAACCGTTATGTCGGTTCCGGAGATAGACTGCGCCGCGGAGAGGGTTCGGGTGACGACTGAATTATCCGGCGCCACGAAGAGTACCGTCGCGCCTATTCCGATCTGATAATGGTTCGCGAATAAAAGATGGCGAGGGGTCACGAGGGTGCCGGCGAAGTTATACCCTCCATTCGAGTTCCAGGGAGACGCACCACTCCAGTCGACAGGATCGCCCAAGGCGGTCCAGACGCTCGAGCTGGTAGCCCAAGGAGAGGTCTCATCGCCCCGAGTGACGAAAATACCCTTAGTGATTTCGCTCGCCGTCAGACCCCCTATTCTCTGGTCAACCTGACCCGAGACATCAGCAACAAGGTCAGAGCTGACCGAGCATGCGTGGGGCTCGAACAGTTCGGCAGAGACGCCCGTATGCGGAAGAATGATTCCACAGAGGACAATCAGGGAGAGGCGGATGGGGCGGGAGAATATCACGGGTATATGTGTTTGTTTTTATTTAATGACCGCCCTCGTCCTCGGGCCGAAGTACCCAGCCGCCGGGGAAATTCCCTCGGATGTCTGGAACCGCGCCAGGGCAGATCTGGTAGCAGGGCCAAAATATGAAGTCTCAAGGCCGACCGAGCCGGGGCCAGTCGTTGCTACGGCGAAGCCGAGGGCGTTGAGACGGACCTGGAGCGACCGAACGCAGGCGTGGCTCGAGCCAAGCTCGAGGTCGGGGCAACCTGACAGATCGACGCCATCCGAAACCGTGATCACCTGACCCGTGCCGACTCCCAGAAGGGCCCTGAGGCGCTCGACGAAGGCGGCCAGGTCGACGGTCGACACAGTCACGTCCCCTCCCGAGGCGACAAGGGGCGATGCCTGCGATGATACCCCCATAGAGGCGAGATTCGAGGCCCTACGAGCGGACGACGTGCCTTTGGCACGCGACGTCTCGACGGCTGGCACGGGAGCCGGGGCATCCTCCTCGATCAGATTGGTCGGCACGAATGATCCGCCGTTTCGAGCCTCGAATGAGTTTGATCCGTTATAAATGGCCCCCGTCATGTCCACGACCGCCCCATCGGCGACGACGATCCACGGAAGATCCGTGAAGTCCCTGGTGACGGCTATGTCCAATGAGTACAGCCTGGTTACGGTTCCGCCGACCGTGCCATCCTGATTCTCGGACAGATTGCCCGCAAAAATCGCATTACCCGTGACGGTTCCCTCGTCATTGTAGCTACTGTCATTGAAGGTGGCATCGCCCGTCACCGTCGCCGCGCCCGATCCGGCACCCCGAAGATATGAGGAGCCATTGAAGGTGACGTCGCCCACTACCTCGCCTATCATATAGCTGTTGCCATTGAAGGTGACGTCGCCCGTGATAATACCACCCTCGTTGGTTGAGCCGTTCTCGAAGACATACTGTTCAATCGGCGCGAGATCGGATCCGTAGACCGTACCCGTGACGACACCCTGCCAGTATGTGCCCGATCCGAATGTGAGGACCCCTCCCGTCGAACCAGCATAATAATCACTATTGAACGTGGCGTCTCCCGTTATCGTCCCCGATCCAAAATAGCTCGAATCATTGAAGACGGCATCGCCCGTTATTGAGGATTCATCCCCTTCGTTCGAACTGTTGAAATTGAACGTCACGTTTCCTATGATACCTCCACCGTTATACGTATCCTGCCCGAAAGTCACGTCTCCCCTGATAACTCCCACGGAACTGATGGCTGAACCGTCCCCGGAGAAGGAGTACTCCGTCACAGGCTCGCTGTCAGACCCATAGACAGTGCCTCGAATATCACCTCCCCATTCCGTTCCGTACAGAATGGTAAACAGTCCGGACGAAGGCGCGCTGTCTCCGTAATAAGTGGTGTTAAAGGTCGCGTCGCCCTCGACAACGCCCGTCTCGAGATAGGAGGCGTCATTGAACGTGGCATTGCCTCCGATGGTACCGCTATACGTGTACGAATCGCCGTTGAACACGGCGTTGCCCGATATGCGAGAGTCCTCGTGATAGCTAAACCCATTGAACACCGCATTGCCTGTCACATCCCCGTACACGCAGCCATCGTCGACGGTCACGTCACCGACAAGGTCACGTGACACGCACACGCCCCCGGAAACGACATAGTCCGTTATCTCGGCGGCATCCGAGCCGTAGACGACTCCCGATACGGTGCTATCCCAACCCGCCAAAGACAGGTTAAAGGTGCCTCCCGATGGGGCCGTCGCGTCATAGTAGGTGGTGTTGAAGGTCGCGTCGCCTGTTATGGCCGCATTCTCGAGACGGCTCCCTGAATTGAGAGATATATCTCCGGTCAGGTTGCCGCTGAAGAAAGCGTCATCATTCAAGGTCACGCCGCCGCTCAGAACCGAGGTGTTATCAGCGCCGACGGTTCCCTCAAAAATATATTCCGCGATAAGCGCCGAGTCGGAACCGTAGACGGAACCGATCACCTCGCCAGACCAGTTCTGGGAGGAAAAGGTGAACGTCCCGGCGACGGGAGCAGTGGCATTGTAATAGGTCGTATTGAAGGTGGCATTGCCCAACACAGCACCGTCAAGACGGCTCGTGTCGTTAAAAGTCGTATTGAAAGGCATTCTTCCCGTGAGGATGACTGAATCATTCACCACGACGCTCGAAATTGCCACATCGTCGGAGCCATACATGATCCCGCCACTCATAGTCAGTCCGAAACTGCTCACCCCCTCGACCGTGAGAACCCCTCCCGTGGCCAGATGTGCCGTAGTGTCGAGATGAATGTCTCCGTTGAATTCACCCAACTGAATAGAGCTCGAATCGTTGAGGGTGCTGACCCCCGTGATGTTTCCGCCGTTCACGTAGCTCGAATCGTTCAGGGTCACGTTTCCGTTCACCGTCGGATTGCCGAAGCCAATGCCGATATGCGCGGTATCGTTGAGCGTCACGTTTCCATTCACGACGGCCCCCTGATGTATGTAGGTCGCGTCATTGAATACGGCATTTCCCGTGATCGTCGCCGGGCCCGAGAAATAGGTAAGGGTGCGCCCGGAGCCCGTGGCTCCGAACACCGCCGTCCCAGTGACGGTGACACTGGCGACAAACCGAGCGTCGGAAGTCTGACCCACATACAGATTCGTGACCGTAGTCGTGGCCGATGGGCCCGCCGTCAGATTCTGATCGACGTACACGTCATCCCCCGCCTGAGGAAGCCTATCGGCAGGCACAGTATGGGCCGAATCAAGCCACCATTTGCTCACGGTATCCCAGGAATTATTCGTGGTGCCCGCGGTATAGTAATAGATGTCCGCCGCCTGGGCCTGTGATGTCCCGAAACAGGCGAAACCCGCGACAATAAAAAGAGAGGTTGCCGCGAGACGCATGATGCATGTTTTCATATGCCGACATTCTATCATCCAACGGTCCGCCCAGACAATAAAAAATCCCCGATCGCTCGGGGATTTTTTGACTATGCCGCTATCTTGGTGATCGCTACCTTGAAGAAAGGCTGCTTGTGTCCGTACTTCTTGAAGTACTTGGACTTCTGCTTGTAGTGAACGACGACTACCTTCGGGAGGCGTCCGATCTCCTTGAGCTCTGCCTCTACCTTGGCGCCCTTTACCTCGGGAGCTCCGACGGTGGTCTCGCCCTTTGAGTCGACGAGGAGAACCTTGTCGAAGGAGAGCTTGTCACCAACCTTGTACTCGCCGATGATCTTCTCGATCTTGAGCTCGTCGCCAACGCGAACCTGGTACTGCTTACCACCAGTCATGATGACTGCGAAGGTCTCGTCTGCGGTCGTAACGGTCTTTTTTGCTTTAGTTGTAGCCATGATTTTAAATATATAGAGCCCTGTGTAGGGCTTTTGTCCCGATAGTATCGCATAGAGCCCCAAAAAAGGCAATACTTACCTATTCAGTGGCCGGCAGGGCCTCAGACGAGGTAGAGGAGGTGTCCCCCACAACATCCTCAGGAACAGCCTGAATCACGTCATTCACGGCCTCCGATGAGGTTGTCGTGGAAACCGAGGATGATGCCGTGTTGATATCAGGAATCACAATATCGACGACCGGAATGCTCACAACCGAAGTCGTATAGGACGAGCCAGCCCTGTTGATGAGCTCAAGGAGCTGTTGTCTGTTGATGCAGATGTCCTCGAGACACAATTCCTTCGTCGTGATCTTGTTGACATAGGTGAACTCGGAGGAGATGAGGCCGTCCACCTTCGCCGAGAGCTCCTTGATGGCATTGACCACGGTGGCGAGGATGGGTCTGTCGGAGAGGGTCAGGTATCCGCGGGAGTCGGTGCCGACCGCCTCCGGTATGGCGGATTGGACGTTCTGGGCTGAGAATCCCGTGTAGAGGCCTGACGTGTCGAGACCCGAGGTCGCGTTCCACCTGTAGGTTATCGGCCGGAGGGCAGACAGATCACCGAGGCCCCTCGTGAAATCGCCCGTCACGTCCTTCAGGCGCTCGTCCGAGGAGACCGTGACGTTTCCGTTGGCGTCAGTGACGAGGCTTGCTCCCGCGCTCCCAAAGGCGCCGAATCGAATCGTGCCGGTGTTGGTGAGCTGGGCCGTGGGTGAGGTCGTGCCGATGCCGACGTTTCCAGATGAAGTATCAATAATCAGACGGGTTGTGCCGCTATTGCCGTTAAATCTGAAACCGAAGCCCGATGCATCACGCGGGCTCGAGAAGGTAATACCCTGGACGGTATTACCACTGACAGTGGTTCCATAATAAGAGGAATGTATTCCACCAATATAGTTAGTACCGCTCAAAGGAGTATTAAGGGAGATCGACGCGACAGCATTTGCCCCGGAAAGAGAAGTAATCCTGACTTGCGAGGCGTTGGTCAGTGCCTGGCTGACCTCGAGCTGGCCCTGAGGGCTCGTCGTGCCGATTCCAATCCTGCCACTGGAAGAATCAATGAACATACGCGTCGTGCCGTTATTACTGTCGAACTTGAAACCGAACCCGGCCGCATCACGCGGACTCACGAAATTCATACCCGTCACGGTGTATCCGTTGAAGGATCCTCCGTAGAAAGAGGAAAATATGTGCCCAGTATTAGCAGTTCCGGAATAAGGGGTCTTGAAATCGATTCCCGTCACGGCACTCGCACCCGCAAGAGAGCTCAAGGTCAGCTGGGATTGATTCGTTCCCGAGTCGCTCACCTCAAGTTTGCTCGACGGACTCGACGTGCCGATTCCCACTGTCGAGAAATATCCAACATTCCTGTTTATGACTCCAATAGCGGTACTTGATCCAAAGAGGGTTGCGATGTTTCCCGTCGTAAGAACCCGACCAGTCGTGCCCTGAAGGACATCAATATTCTGAGAAATCTTCTGGGCGACAGCTTGATAACCAGGCAGAGTTAGATGAACGGTATCAAACCTGAGGGAACTCGGGGGAATATCATCATCGTGATCAATCACGTCCTGAGGCTGTCCTGAATCATACAAGGACACGAGATAAGAACGAACGTCGACATAATGAGACCCATATATATCGGAAAGATCCTCATTGAGCTGAGTGATGGCATTGTAGTTTGAGGTCCCGACCGACTCGCCACTCGCGTTGAGCACGCTGAGGATGAGATAGTTCTCGTTCCCAACAGCCGCGAGAGCAGAAACCATCTCGGCGATGTCGGCCTTAACCGTAACGGGTGACGTGAAATTGTTTCTACCGGACCATATGATGGTGGGATAGGCGTGGGTCTCGGGGGCTGCGAGCATGCGATTCTTTATCTGTGTACTATTCTCGCCTCCCACCCCGCCATTGAGAATGTCATACCCTCCGATCAGACTGACCAATGCCGTCTGATACGCACCGAGCGCGGCGCCATCTCCGTGAGTGAGGCTGTCTCCCCAGGTGGCAATATGTGTGCCGTCCGATATGGCCGTTCCCGTCGCGTAGCCAAGTCCGAGGGAGCCTCTCGTCATGACCAGATTGCCTGAAGAAATAACGCCGCTCACATACGCGTCTCCATCCACCGAAAGCCTTGAGGTCGGGCTCGAGGTACCGATACCGAGGGCGCCAGCGAACGTGCTCGTCGCGGTCGTCGAGGTGGCTATGTAGTAAGGAGCAACAGGGGCAGTGAGGGAGACGAAGTTGGTAGACGTGGCGTTCGTGGACGTAAGGTTGGTCGCGAAAAGCGTCGTGATGGTCGCCAGGGTCGAGGAGAAAGCATCAGCAACGGCCGAGGCGAAGGAGCCCAGGACGGAGGATGCGGGGATGGAGACCTTTCCCTCGCCAATGTCCTCCCTCAGTGCCGAGACGCCCCTTGAGAAGGAGTCAACGAGGGAGTCGTTCTGTCTTGATGATGACGGACTGTAAACGACGGCCTGAGATGCGGGAACGATAGACCGGCTCGCCTGAGCCGACGCGTCTATCATCGACTGGACCTCTGACCTGGTGATCCCTGATGGGGTAAATTCAGGCGATCGAGTGCTTGTGACGGGCGTCGGCGCCACGGTTGAAGAAACCGACGAGAAAATCGGGGTGGCCGAAACAGAAGGCTCGACGACATTCGATCCTGAGACGGGATTCCCCTCACTGACTGCATCGTCAGACTGTGCCGAAGAAGAGGAGTCCGAGCAATCCCTCGAAACAAAAATCGAAAACACATTACAAAAGAAAGAGGAAACGGGACCCCGCTCAGCTGCGGACGATATGCCAGGAGTCAGAAGGGATATGGAGAGGAGAAGTGCGACGACGCTGACTTTTTGCTTCATATATTAAACATGATACCACATGTCGGACCAAGCGCTCAGATAAAATTTTAATAAATTATTCCTCCACTTCAGGCTTCTCCACGAGAACCGGATCAAGCCCCGCCACGCTTCCCGTGATGCGAAGCACGTCCTTGTCCACCTTTCTCAGCTCCTTCGACGCCGAGACATACTGATTGACCACGGTCGTCAGATTGTTGCCGAGCTTGTTGTGATACTCCTCATAGGCTTTCAGATGCTTGCCGAGCTCCTCCACCCTTTTGACGATGTCCTTGGCCGTCTCCTCGATTTGAAGGGCCTTGAGGCCTTGAAGAACGGTCTGGAGATAGGCGAGGAAGGAGGTCGGCGAGACGATGATGACCTTGTATTTGTTGGCAGCCCGTTGTATGAGATTGTCGGTGTCCTCGGTGATGGCGCCAATCTTGTTCACGAGCAGGTCGTAATAGATGGCCTCGTGCGGGATGAACATGAAGGCGAAGTCCATGGTGTCCTCGTTCGGGCGTATGTATTTGGCCGTCTCCTGTATGCGGAGCTTGAGGTCGTTCACGAAGGCCTTTTCATACCTTTCGCGATCGGCCTCGTTCTTCTCCCCAATGACGCGATTGTAGTTCTCGAGCGAGAACTTGGAGTCCACAGGGATGATCTTGTCCTTGATGCGGACGATGGCGTCGACGATCTCGCCATCCTTGAAGGCGTACTGCATCTGATAGGAGCCGGGCGGAAGAACGTTCTTCAGAAGAGTCTCAAGATAGTACTCGCCGAGCACCCCGCGCTGTTTCGGGTTCTTGAGCATGTCCTGCAGGCCCTGAAGCTGGTCGGCGAAGCCCACCATCTGCTTTCCGGTCTCCTCTACGCGAGTCACTTTCTCGGTCACAGACTTGATCTCGCGGAGAAACTGGTCGACGAGGCGCTGAGACTCCCCCGCCACCTTCTGCGACTCGTTTCGCTGGTCGCGCATGGACTCGCTGATGCTCCTGCTCGTCTCGCCGATCTTCTTGTCGACGGTGCGATTAAGCTCGTTCATCTGCTCGAGGAGGAGCTTCATGGCCGTGTCATCGGCCTTCGGCGCCTCGGGCCTCCTGCGGACGACGAGGAAGATGATTCCCGCATTCAGGGCGATGACGAGGATGCCGATGGTCACGATGAGGGCTGTTTGCATGCCGATAAGTATACCAGAGTGGTATGTGATACAGTAAAGAGGCCTTAATCCAACACACATGTCACTACACCAAACCATCAAAGCCCATATCAAAGAAGCGATGATCGCCAAGGACCAGGACCGACTCCTCGCCCTCCGTGCCGTCACGGCCGAGGTTCAGAAGGAGCTCATCGCCAAGGGATCGGCCGCCCCCGAGGGCACGGACGATGAGGTACTCGCCGTCGTGAAGAAACTCGTCAAACAGCGTAAGGACTCCATAGACCAGTTCACCAAGGGTGGACGACCAGAGCTCGCCGAAAGCGAGCAGAAGGAGCTGGCCATTCTCTCCGCATACCTCCCCGCCACCATGCCAAAGGACGAGATCAGGAAGGTGGCCGAGGCGAAGAAGGCAGAGCTCGGCGTGACGGACAAGTCAGGCGCGGGTAAGCTCATCGGCGCCATCTCGAAGGAGCTCAAGGGGCAGGCGGAAGGGTCTGACATCAAGGAGGTCGTGGATGCGCTGTTCGCGTAGGTCTCGCCCCACCATTCAAACAAGAAAAAGCCCCCGACATATGTCGGGGGCTTTGACATTACGACCATATTGACAACCCCTCCTTCACACAGCATAATCAAATACCGAAGGAGTTGGCGCACATTAACACAACGGAAGGACTTCAATGAACGAGGTAACCGTCGCGCCATCCACAGCACAGGAGGCGCGAGAGAAGAAAAGGAAACAACGGGAGTCTCAGAAACGCATGGCCAGGATGGCAACCATATGGTGCGCCTGGCTCGACTTCGAGAAACCCCTGCGCGAGAAACAGCCTGAGTATCTGAAGGAGGTCTATCGAATCGTCCTTCTCATATCCCAGCAAAAGGACATAGCACTCAACCGGGACAAACAGGTCATTCGCTGGGACGAGGCGCGCAATCGCGTCTTCACCATCGAATTCCTTGAAAGAACCAGCCTTCGCTTCGGCAAGACGCATCAAGAGATCCACTCCGATACGGGCCGGATCGCAAGCCACAACTCGTGGCTCTCCGGACTGAACAGGAGAGGAGAATACTGGATGCTCTCGGACATCATGAGGGGCATACGGGACGCCTCACCGGACAAGGGTCCCGTGATCGCAGAGCCCGCCGAGCCCATCATGCTGAACGCCCGCCAGATCAATGACCTGACGACGCTCGCGAACGAGAAATTCGCGAAGGCGCGAAAGGAGTTCCTCGGCGACACGCCCGAGCCGGCCAGGACCGCGGAGTTCGGCTTCGTCGACGACGTTCGCAGGCAAACCAGCCAGCGAAGGGAGAACGGCCAGGCCTTCAAAAAGCCCCGCAAAAACTGGAGGAAGGAACATCCGTGACTTCCCCATCAACGCCCGCAGAACGGCATTCTGCGGGCGTTTTCTATTGATTGACAAACGATATTCTTGGGTGTATAATTTAATACCAGAATGAACCTTACATCACTGACGGCGATCAACCTTGCCGAAGTGGCAAGCGAGGTAGTAAAGGTGGCATACGAAGGCGGACTCACCCTGTCGATGGCGACAATGAACGTCCTAATTCAACGGAAGATCGAGTTCGGCAACAGCATGGAGATTCTAACGATGGCCCAGAAGGTCGTTGACCAGAATCCCCAGCTCGCCGAGGCGATCGACCAGCATCGCAGGCACAAAGCGATGAATTCCGCTCAGACAGGATTCGTAGCCCGGACGGCACAGGCCCTCCAGGACATCGAGGACCGAGCCCCGGTCATCGAGATCTGGCAACAGCAGCAGGAAGAGCCACCACTACCCGTAACGGTCCTCGAAAACGGACAGCACGTTTTCTGGGACATAGTCCCGACCGTTCTACAGAGAGCAGGTCGTTAAAAACCAGACACCCCTCACAGGGTGTCTTTTTTTGTTCTATAATGGCGGGGACAGGCGCAAACCAGCAAACTAACACAAAAACAATGCTACGAAACAACGTATTCAACCTCATGAACCAGGCGGTGCAGGAGTCAAAGAGCATCTGGCGCATAAAGAACGTCTATACCTCCGAGGCGGTGGGGTCTGACGACATCATGGCCCTCTGGAAGAAGATGGAGAAGACCAAGGAGGAGCAAGTCGCCGAGCTTCAGGTGCTTATAGCGAAGTATTCTCAGAACAAGTAGTAGCGATGCAGCAGCCGTCCCGAACCCACACCGTACTCAAGAACTCCCTCTTCAGGCTGTTCGGCTTTTTCTTTCCCATCATCTTTTCGATAGCCATCACGCCCGTGGTGGTAAACAAGCTCGGGACGCAGGACTACGGACTGATGATATTCATCAACTCCCTGCTCGGCATACTCAGCCTGCTCGACATGGGCATCTCGACCGCCACCATAAAGCACGTGGCCGAGTACAAGGGAAAGGGCGATGATGAGGGTGCCATCCGATCGATCCGCACCGCTAACTCCCTCTTTCTCCTCATAGGCCTGCTCGGCATGATGCTCGTCGGGGCCATGATTCTCGCCATAACGCTCTTCTTCGGGGACAAGATAGCGAACAATCCCGAGCTCATCACCATCATGCTCATCGGCGCCGGACTCTTCTTCGTAAACTCGATCAACAGCGTCTATACCCTCATACCATCGGCCCTTCAGCGATTCGACATAGCGACCGCCATAAACGCCCTCAGCCTGACGGTGGGAAGCCTCGCGAACCTGGCCGTCGTTCTCATGGGAGGCAAGCTCGTATCCATATTCGTGGTCAATGCCGTGGTCGCGTCGCTCTTCTTCTTCGTATGGAGGAAATATTCCCTGACATTATTGCCCGAGGCGAAGTGGAGGTTCGCCTGGTCATCGTCAGAGGTTCGAAGGACCGTATCCTTCAGCGCCTACGCGTCCGTGAACGAATTCGCCCGGACGGCTCTCTTCTCGCTCGACCGACTGGTCATCCCGCTCTATGCGGGAGCGTCGAGCCTCACCTATTACACGATCCCCGGAAACCTGACGGCGCGCATCACGGGAGTGTCAGACAATATCGCGGGCACCCTCTTCCCCCTGTCCGCGCATCTCAACGCGACGGGAGAGCACGACGCCCTGCGCACGGGATACGTCAGATCGTCCCGCATCATACTGGTGGTCTCGACGGCCATAACCGCGGGCATCGCCTTCAACGGATACGAGATACTGAGATACTGGATAAATCCCGAGGTGGCGGCGAACGGGGCCCTCGTCATCGTCATCCTGGCCCTGACGAACCTCTGTCTTACCCTCCTCTCGAGCGCCTCGAGCCTCTTCGTGGTCCTTGGCAAATGGAGATTCTACACGGGCATCTCCGCTTCGATGGCACTCATCAACCTGGTCGCCCTCTTCGCCCTTCTCCCCCGCTACGGCATCGAGGGCGCGGCGGTCGCCTATCTCATATCGACCGCGCCCGTCATATACGCGCTCTACGTGCTCGAGAAGAGATACCTACAAATTCCCAGCAAGACAAAACGCTGGGTGCTGAACTTTTCGAAGATCGTGGCCACGACCCTCGTCTTCGGCATAGCCAATGAATTCCTCATACGGGAGAACATCAACAGCCTGACGAGCCTCATCATCCTCGGCCCGTCATCAGTCCTGCTCTGGATGGCGATTTACTGGGCCCTTGGGTTCGTGCCGAGGGAGGATATGGACGACATGCTCCGCTTCGTCAAAACAATGCTCCGAAAGCCATTTCCTTCGTCCATCATAGGCAGGGTGCGAAGACTCATCATGCGTGCGTCGAATGACCCCCGACCATCGAGCGCCCCCTATATAAGCGGGGACTCGTTCAGAAAGATGGCCAACCATGTTTATGACGAGACGGGAAAATGCTCTGCCCAGAATATAAAGGAGCGAGACATCGTCTTCCTCAAAACAGACCTTCTGCCCGAATTCTTCGCGAAGGTTCATCCCCTCATAGAAAAGCCCTATGTGCTCATAACTCACAACAGCGACCTCAACATAAGCGAGAAGGAGGCGAGATTCGTCGATGACAAGATAATCCACTGGTTTGCGCAAAACGTCCTGGTCAAACATCCGAAGATAACCCCGATCCCGATCGGGCTCGAGAACGCTTCGTATGCAAACGCGGGAAGAAAGAGCCTCTTCAAGCAAGAGCAAGGCCGGAGAGACGAGGGTAAAAATGGGAAGATACTCGTATCGTTCGCCGTAGAGACAAATCAATCCGAGCGACAGATGGCCCTCGATGCCCTCAAAGGAAACCCTCTCGCGGACATCCTTTCGAAAAAACTGTCTCAGAGCGAGTACGCGAGCATTGTCCCACAGTATTCTTTCGTCGCTTCGCCCCCTGGAAACGGAGAGGACTGCCACAGGACATGGGAGGCCCTGTACCTGGGAACCACTCCCATTGTCAAATCATCCGTCTGTATGGAATACTTCAGGGACCTAGGACTAGGAATCGCCACCATAAAATCATGGGATGAGACCGTCAGCATTCAGTCCCAGGAAAGTCTCCCCCGACCTGATGGGAACTCGCCCCTTTTCCTCGATTACTGGAAATCAATCATAGAAGAAAAAGCACATGAATAAGAAACAGCCCATGTACCCTGACCTATCTCTCTACAAGAGCTACCTCGAGAGAAACGCCGACAACTCACGCTCTCCGCGCTTTCCCGACGTGACGAAGAAGGCAACGATTGAGTACATGAATTACGCAGCGAACATCTGCGAGAAGTGGGATTCGTTCCTGGACATAGGGGGTGGTACCGGGCACTACAGCGCGGGGCTCTCAGCCCTCTTCAAAGGCGGCACCGTGATTGAGGTCGAACGGCATGACGAGCAGCTCGCCCAGGCCAAGAGGAACCCGAACATACGCTTCGCGAATCAAATGATCGAGGATTACGCGGATCAAAAGGTCGTCGACTTCATACTGCTCGCGGACGTGTTCGAGCACATACGACAGATAGATGCCTTCGCTTCACACCTTTCCCGGCTTCAGGAGAAGGGCGGCGTTGTCTACATAATGACCCCGAATCCAATCTTCTGCGGTCCCGCGCCGGAATCAACCATACATCACACCCGACACGCCAACGGTCACATAAAGCACTACACGAGATCAGAAATCTGCTCAATCATGTCGCGAGAGGGCTATGAGCTCGTCTTCGCCGCATATGACGAGTCGCGCTTCAGGGAAAGCGTCAAAGGCCTCATACGAGGACTCTCCCGACGCGATCAGAAGCTGAGGTCCAACAGAATCCTCCGCATACTATCGCCCCTCGTATCGCCGTTCGCCCTCGCCCTCCGCCTCGTGGCCCAGCCCATGGTCTATCGCGTCGAAAAGCGGATCAGGAATGACGAATTCAAGGGAAGAACCCAGAACCTCGCTTTCAAGAAAATGAGATGAAGCCGGAATTGTCCATAATAATCCCCTGCTATAACTGCGCCTCGACTCTCGAGGAGGCGGTTGAATCCTGTTTTCGACAAAACCTGACTGATTTCGAGATAGTCATGGTGGATGACGGATCAACTGACGGGACCAGGGACATCATGGAGTCTCTCGCGCGGAGGCATCCCGAGGCCCATGCCCTGTTCCACGACAAGAACAAGGGCGGCGGTGCGGCGAGGAACACGGCCGTGGAGAATAGCCTGAGCGAGAACATCTTCTGTCTCGACAGCGATGACATACTCGCTGATGGAATGCTCAGAAAAATGGTCGACATGCGAGAGAATAAAAAATGCGACGGGGTTGGGATCTCGACGTCGAAGAAATTCCAGGGAGAACACGGAACGGATGTTGTGAACGTCGACTCGTTTGGATACGTCGGGCAGAAAATCCCTTTCGAGAGCCTGTTTCAGAAAAAAGGAATCCTCTGCCCCCTGTATTCCACATTTCTCTTCACCAAAAGGGCATTCGCGATAACCGGAGGGTACCCAACCACTCACGGTTTTGATACCCAGGGATTCGCGTGGAGATTTCTGGGAAATGGCCTGACCGCCTACACCTGTCCCGACACGACCTATATGCATAGGGTCAACTTCCACGAGTCCTACTACCTTCGGGAGTATAATTCGGGAAAGGTGAACAGGAACTGGCGCGAGATCCTCGAGGAATTCATGTTCCTCCTCTCCGCAGACGCACAGGGAGTTTTGATGCGATTGGACGGGGCAAAATCAGACGAAAACCTGATGGACGCAGTATCCTCAGTCGCTTGTCCCGCACGTGAGGGTCTCGACGAATACCTCTCGAACGGATCCCGTGAGCTCCACGCCCGACGGCTGGAGACGCCTACGGACAATCGCGCAAACGAGGCTGACATCTACTGGCTCGGTTGCTTTTACATGACCAAGGGACTTTACGAGAAAGCGCTCGCCTCATTCGAGAGATTGACCGAGCCAAAAACCGAATCGAGGGCAGTTCGCGTCAAAATGACCCTCTGCCGAAAGGCTCTCGCCGGGGCAACGTCAAAGGAACTAGCGAGGATGAGCGACAGGCTCTACGGGGTCACGAGCAAGAAAAGCCTCAGGGGCATCATGAGGAGAATCATCCGCAAGGCAAGAGGCAAGATGAGCCTGCTCACATCCATCATGTCAGAAAGGGGCTACCATCCGAGACTGATACTCGCCTTCCTCTGGCTAAAGGCGAGGGTCATGCTGAGAATCGGCTTCAATGACGCCGATATCACCCAGACAGAACAGGTGGCTGTCGACGTGGTCATACCGACGGCGACAAAGGACTTTGACCTCCTCAAGAGCTTGGTCGACTCGCTCTCCCATCTCCGCGCACGGATCGGAACGATTCATATCATCGGCCCAGACTCGCCTATCCTCGAGGCATTCTGCGCCGAAAACGGATACTCATTCGTTCCCGAGAACTCGCTTCTCCCGGGGATCAAGGCTTCGATTCGATACGTGATCGACGAGATGGACCTGAGCGGATGGATCCTGCAGCAACTCCTCAAATTCAAGGCGGCGGACATTGTCGGGAGCGAGAACTACTTCGTCATAGACTCAGACACCGTCCTCACGCGGGGGCACTCCCTCATGAGAGGCGGAAAGACTGTCTTCCTCGAAAGCGCGGAATGGCACGAGCCCTATTTCACCGCCTTCGAGAAGATCTTCGGCGAGCGCGCCAGGAACAGGACCTCCTCGATATGCCATATGATGACCTTCAACAGGAAGAGGGTGCTTGAGATGAGGAATGAGATCGAGAGGAGGCACGGATCCACATGGGAGAAGGCCATCCTTGCCAGACTGGATTACACGAAACGCTCGTGCTTCTCGGAGTTCGAGACCTACTCGAACTGGATGAGATTTCGACACCCAGACGAGATGACTCGAATCCCCTTCTACAACAAGTCATTGCCGAGGTCTGAATTCGAGAGAACGAGAAAGCGCCTGGGCGAATATTCGGACACGGTGAAGTCGCTCTCGTTCCACTCCTATGAAGTCCCAAAGATAACAAAAACCAATGAAAAATAATCTGATACGCATACCATCGACGCTGAGGACGAACCTCGAAAAAAGAATCCTCGGGATCGTCTACAGGATTCAGAACACCGGGAGCGGCGACTTCGAGAAGAACGGCGAGCTTGCCTTCGTACGGAAGCTTAACGAGCTCTACGCGGACAAGGACTTCGTCTTCTTCGACATCGGCGCGAACAAAGGTGAATACACGGACATGATAACGAAATACCTTGGGCCAAAAAGCTTGTCTGCGCATCTGTTCGAGCCCCAGAAGGCCTGCTTCAAAAACCTTGGCTCAAAGCCATGGGCAGACAAAGGCGTTACCCTCAACAACTTCGGCCTATCAGACGAAACCCATACCGCAACCCTCTTCAAGGACGCAGACCAGAGCGGTCTGGCATCGCTGAGCAAGAGAAACCTGGGCCATTACGGGATAGACATGGGCATGACGGAGAAAATCGAGCTCCGCAGGGCGGACGAATACATCGCGCAAAAGAATATATCGAAAATCAGCCTCATCAAGATAGACGTCGAGGGTCACGAGATACCCGCGCTCTCGGGCTTTGGCGATTTCCTCAACGGAGACAACGTGGACTTCATACAGTTCGAGTACGGGGGCGCGAACCTCGACTCTCACACCAGCCTCATGGAGCTCTTCGAATTCTTCTCGACGAGGGGATTTACCGTCTGCAAGATGATGCGAAAGGGACTCGAGGCCCGGCCCTATGGACCGGAACTCGAGAATTTCATGTACCAAAACTTTGTGGCCGTGAGCAATAGGCTGGTAGAATAGAACCGCCATGGAAAAGACGCCCGTCCTCCTCATCATATTCAATCGCCCCGACAAGGTGGCGACGCTGATATCAGCCCTCGAAAAGGTCAGGCCCTCCCGCCTCTTCATATCGGCCGATGGGCCCAGGGCACATGTCGAGACTGATGCCAGAAACTGTGCAGAGGCCCGTGAGGCGATCAAAGCCATCTCATGGCCCTGTGAAGTCGTCACCAATTTCTCGGACGCAAACCTTGGCTGCAAGATCGGCGTATCTTCGGCGATCACCTGGTTCTTCTCGAAGGTCGAGGAGGGCATCATCCTCGAAGACGACTGCATCCCCTCGCCGTCATTTCTTCCCTACGCTCAGGCGCTTCTCAAGAAATACCGATTCAATGACCATGTCATGCACATAAGCGGGAGCAATGCGCTCGCTCTTTCTGAAATATCAGATAAAGATGCGTCATACCGATTCTCCCGCATCGCATCCATCTGGGGCTGGGCGACCTGGAAGCGTGCGTGGGACACGTATGATATCGATATGACGGATATCGAAAGACTCAGGACACTGCAGGCCACAAACCCCCTCTTCACCGAACAGAAACATCTCGAGTTCTGGATACACCTTTTCAATCACATACAGAATCACAAGATCGATACCTGGGACTCGCAATGGCAATACACCGTCCTCGCGCATGACGGAGTCGCCGTGTCGCCCAATGTGAACCTCATCGACAATATCGGCTTCGGCATCGACGCAACCCACACCAAGGGCGAGAAGCCCAGAATGGCGAGAGTGAATGATCTCGTTCCGCCATTCAAGGATCCAGGGACGGGCATGGTGGATATGAGGGCCGATGCCATCATGATGCAGTCGTTCTACATACGAAGCCTGTGGCAAAAGATTCTCTCGTACCTTAAGATTGGATAACCGTGGAAAGGAAACCAAACATCTCATTCGTCATCCCCGCCTACAACGCCGAGTCAATGCTTCCTGACGCGGTCAATTCGATATTCGACGGCAACTTCGAGGAGGGCGACGAGGTCATCATCGTGAATGACGCGTCCAAGGACGGCACCCTCGCCGTGGCCCAGTCGCTTGCCCAGGCGCATGCCCCGCATGTGACCGTCATCGACAATGCCGAGAACAGGGGATGTCCCTCTTCGCGAAATGTCGGCATAGCGCGCGCCAAGGGTGAGCTTATCTTCAATCTCGACGCGGACAATGTCCTCGCCCCGCAGAGCGTCGGCGCCCTTCGCGAGACGATTGTCCGAGACAATGCGGACGTGGCAGCCTTCGGCGAGTACTGGTACTTCAGGACGAGCCCGCGGGACATCACCCACAAATGGATCTGCAAGCCCGGCGTCTTCACCCTTGCCGACTTTTTCTCGGGCACCATCAATCAGGGGCCAGGCGGAAACTTCCTCTACAGGAAATCGACCTGGGAGCGCATCGGCAGATACTGGGAATACGGCAAGGGCCTGCACGAGGCATGGGGCTTCACCCTCAAGCTCCTCATCAACGGGGCGAGATTCGTCGTGGTCCCCGACACGTTCTATTTCCACAGATACTCGCATCAGTCGCTCTTCGTCCGCGAGAATGGCAGGACGAACGAGGGCATACGCGTCTCGAATCTCTTCATAGAGCCGGCCCTCCCTCTTCTCGACCAATCATCACGGGAATACGTGAGGGCGACGCCAAACTGGTTCGACGCGATCGGCACCCGACCCCTCACCCTCGCCGACGGCTCGCGTGGGACGGACGGCAGACTCGTCAGCATGACCCTCGCGGGAAAACTCAAACAGGCATTGAGGGCGGTCTATGCTAGAATCTCTCAATAATCCCGCATGAAAAGGCTCGCCAAGAAACTCATCCGCATAGCCCTCACGCCATTCGTCCTCGGCGACTATTTCGCCTTCACCCGTGCCCTGAAAGGCCAGAAATCGGCCCAGGGACGGTTTTCAATTCGCCTCCGTGACTTCTACCCTCAGGTGAAGGACAAGACGGTCAAGACGGGTTTTGACCGCCACTATGTCTATCACACCTCATGGGCGGCGCGAGTCATTGCCGAAACCAAACCCGCCAGACATGTCGACATATCCTCGAGCCTCTATTTCAGCGGACTCGTATCGGCCTTCGTGCCCGTCGACTTCTACGACTATCGCCCGGCCGATCTCAGGCTCTCGAACCTGACGAGCTCGCACGGTGACCTCATGAAGCTCCCTTTCGCGGACGCGAGCGTGCCGTCACTCTCCTGTATGCACACCATCGAGCATATCGGCCTCGGTAGGTATGGCGACCCGATAGACCCCGAAGGTGACATCAAGGCATGCAAGGAACTTTCCCGATCACTCGCAAAAGGCGGAAAGCTTCTCTTCGTCACGCCCGTTGGATCAAGGGCGATGATCGAATGGAATGCCCATCGCATCTACACCCACGAACAGGTTCTCGCACTCTTCCCCGGCCTCGAGCTCGTCGAGTTCTCCCTCATACCCGAGCATGTCGATGCCGGCGGCCTCATCCGAAACGCCAACCCCTCGCTCCTGAAAGACGAGAAATATGCCTGCGGATGTTTCGTATTCACCAAGAAATAGCATGATCATAGTCAACCTCAAGGGCGGTCTCGGCAATCAGATGTTCCAGTACGCGTGCGGGCGCGCATTGTCCCTGCGCAACAAGGCCCACGGGGCCATCGGTACCCTGCGCCTCGATGACAGTGGATTCGATCGCATCAAGGCCCAGGTCGGCCCCGTCACCAAACGTTCATACGAACTGTCGGCCTGGAACATACAGGCCCGCATCGCCACCCCCGAGGAGATACAGTGCGTCAAATATCCCTTCGGCGTCATATCAAAGGCCTGGAGATACTTCAGGGCAAAGGCCCTGCGCGACTTCAACGTGGGATTCATCCCGGCCGTGCTCGCCTGGGGCGACAAGGTATACCTCGACGGATACTGGCAAAGCGAGAAATATTTCAAAGACTTCGAGACCGAGATACGCAACGACTTCACCCTGGCAAAGCCACCGGGCCAGGCGGTGCAGAAGTGGTTCCATGCCATAGCCAAGTCCCGCAACTCGGTGTCCCTTCACGTGCGCCGGGGCGACTATGTGAGCAATCAGGCGACGAGCCAGCATCATGGATCATGCGACAGAGCCTATTACGAGAAGGCCGTTGTCGAGATAGCCCAGAAACTCAACGAGCGTGCTTCCGCAAAGGGCAAAGGCAAGGTCAGCATACCGACCATATTCGTCTTCTCGGACGACATAGCCTGGGCCAAGGCGAACCTCGCCTTCCCCTGCCCAACCTTCTTCGTCTCGGCGCCGGGGCTCGAGGCCTTCGAGGAGATGGTCCTCATGTCGGCCTGCAGGCATCATGTCATCGCCAACTCCACCTTCAGCTGGTGGGGCGCATGGCTCGGCCAGAACGAGGACAAGATCGTCATGGCCCCGGCCCGCTGGGCACAGGCGCATAATGACGACTGGTACGCGGACATAATTCCCGAATCATGGACACGAATATAAACGGCTCAGTCGCGCAGAAACCGGCATCGGGTGGCGCACCCCTCGTCACCATCCTGGTCGCGACCTACAATCGCGCCAATTACATCACCCAGGCCATCGAGAGCGCCCGCACCCAGACCTTCACCGACTGGGAGCTCATCGTCCTCGACGATGCCTCGACCGATAATACCGAATCGATCGTGGCGAACATCGCCTCGACCGACCCGCGCATCGTCTGTGTCAGGCATGCCCAGAACAAGGGCATAGCGGGTAATCGAAACGCGGGCCTCGCCCTGGCGCGCGGTACGTTCGTGGCCGTGCTCGACAGCGATGATGCCTGGACCGATGCCACCAAGCTCGAACGTCAGATCACATACCTCTCCGAGCATCCCGACTGCGTCGCGATCGGCACCCAGATATCCGTCATCGACGAGAACGGCACGGAGACTGGTTCCCTTTCATACGAGACCACCGACCAGGGCATCAGGTCACATCTCCTCGGCCGAAACCAGTTCGCCCAGTCGAGTATCGTCTATCGCCTCTCGGCCGTTCGGGCGGTGGGAGGATATGACGGAAGCATCGTCGTGAACGATGACTATGATCTCTGGCTCAGACTCGGGTCGCAGGGAACGTTTGCGAACCTTCCCGACCGCATGACGGCATATCGCGAGCATTCAGGAGGTATAACGAAGACCAAGCGCCTCGTCTCCGCCAAGGAGCACCTTTCCATAATCAAAAAGCACGGGAGGCAGTATTCAAACTACCTTCCCGCGCTCTTGAAATCGTATCTTCGAATACTAAAGGCTTTTTTCTAAGCCCCTCGCTCGCTAGCGAACGTTCACCACCTTCACGTCAATCGACGAGCTCGCATGACCCTTGGTCAGGACGAAGAGGTTCGAGGTGCTGGTCCACCAGACGCTTCCGTTCACGCGGATGCGGGCTCCGACAGAGTAGTCACCCTCCTCCTTCACGGAAGTGGGATTGTACTCGAGGGAGAAGTCGAACGGAGATCCCTCACCCGTGGTCGTGATGACCTGCTTCGCGAGGACGATGGAGTCAACGCTCGGATTGCTGATGTCGATGAGGCTGACCTCGACGGTGCTTCCCGCAGGAAGGTCAATCTGATCAGAATAGCTCACGGTTCCCGTCAAAACGCCCATGGGAATGCTCTTTGGTACAAGCCATGCTCCGATACCTATGACGGCGACGAACAGGGCTCCTATGGCGATTTTGGCGGTAGAATTCATGAAATTACGTTACGTGTTATAAACAGGGCAATAATACACCATCTCCTTTAAATTGTCTTGCCTGGCGAGAGAAGGGCCGAGACGCGCTCCTCGACGGGCGGATGGGTCATGAAAAGCCGAGTGAAGAGTCCCCTTTTATGGGTCTTGTCGGCGAAGGGGTCCGATATGAAGAGATGGGCGGTGGCATGATTTGCCTTGGCCAGCTTCCCGCCATGGGCGGATATCTTGCCGAGGGCGCTCGCCAGGCCCTCGGGATAGCGGGTCATGAGTGCGGCCGAGGCGTCGGCAAGAAACTCCCTCTTGCGGGATATGGCGAGCTGAATGAGGACGGCGGCGATCGGCGAGAGAATGGCGAGCACGATGCCCACGATCATGATGATGACCTGGGCCTGTCCGCCTCCCCTGTCATTGTCCCGATTGCCCCCGATGAATCCCATGCGCAGGAACATGTCCGAGAGCAAAGTCACGAAGCCGACCAGGATGACCACGACCGTTTGCAGGAGTATGTCCCGATTGTCTATGTGCGAGAGCTCATGGGCGATGACACCCTCCAGCTCGTTTCGGTCGAGAATGGCGAGAAGCCCCGTCGTCACGGCCACGGCCGAATGATCCTTGTCACGACCGGTGGCGAAGGCGTTCGGGGCGGGATCGGCGATGACATAGACCTTCGGCATCGGAAGGCCGGCGGTGATGGAGAGATTCTCGGTCACGTTCCAGAGCTCGGGATAGGCCTCGCGGGTCACGGCTGTCGCTCCCGCCATGCGCAGGACTATCTTGTCCGAGAACCAGTAGCTGGCAATGTTCATGGCCACGCTCACGAAGACGGCGATGTACAGGATGTTGGCGTTTCCGTATATGCGGGAGAAGACGAAGCCGAGGGCCATGACCAAGACGAAGAAGCCGGACATGAGGGCCCAGGTCTTCCAGACGTTTCGGGACTGTTGGCTGTAGAGGGTCATGATGGAGTGAGGAGGGGGCGATGAACTTCCGCTGACAGGCTAGAACTTCACGGCGACAGGCTCCTTGGCGGCCTCCTCGGCGAGCTCGAAGAAGTCTGCCTTGGCGAAGTTGAAGTTCTTGGCGATCACATTGCCGGGGAAAGAGTCGACGGCGGTGTTGAGGGCCATGACATTCGAGTTGTAGAAGCGTCGGGCCGACTGGATCTTGTTCTCGGTGTCGGAGAGCTCTCGCTGAAGCTCGAGGAAGTTCTGATTGGCCTTGAGCTCGGGATAGGCCTCGGCGATGGCGAAGACGGATTTGAGGGCTCCGGTCAGGACATTCTCGGTAGCGCCCTTGTCGGTCGCATTGCCGGCGGTCATGGCAGCCGTTCGGGCCTTGCTCACGTTCTCGAAGGCTGATGACTCGTGGGTCGCGTATCCCTTCACCGTGTTCACCAGGTTCGGGATGAGGTCATAGCGCCTCTTCAGCTGAACGTCGATGTCGGCCCATGATTCCTTGACATGATTGACCTTGGCAACGAAGCCGTTGTAGGCGATGATCGCCCAGAGGGCCGCCGCGCCGAGGAGGATGAGTATGATTGTCATGATGTGAATTGATTTAATAGCCCCAGAGGGACATGGGTGCATTATATCACGCAATCCAGGGTCAAATATTGAGTAAAAACGAGCTTTATTGTATGATGCTTCGCATGGCCCTATCGTCTAATGGTTAGGACAGAAGCTTCTCAAGCTTTAAATCGGGGTTCGATTCCCCGTAGGGTCACATCGCAAAGAAAACACCTCCCAGATCTGGGAGGTGTTTTCTTTGCGACCAGTGATGCCCAGTGGGCAGGATCGAAAGCCGGACTGAGCGAAGGCGAAGGAGGCGGGGTCGCGGGCGAGCCGAGCACGGCGAGACCCGTGACCGATTCCCCTGAATTATACAGATCGTGAATCATTGACTTTTATAATATATATGTTATTATAATATCTAGACAAGCCCGGAGGAAAACCCTCCCCTCACACGAACAGGAAACCATATACATGAAAAACAGAATCCATCCCGCAATTCCCTACCGACCAGGATCTCTAGGATCAATGTCGAACACCTCATACATGCTTCTTCGCCAGCATCAGTTTCCGCGAGAATACCATGACAGCGAAATCCACGTCATCGCCGACAGCGATCGGCTCATGATGCACGATTTCGACCATGCTCAGAAATGCTACAAGAAACACACCGGCACCGGTGAGCGTAACCTGGAGAACTGGCTCATGGAGACGAAGCCCGACGCAGACAAGATATTCAAGTTCCTCAAAGACATCCTAAGAGCGGACAAGAAAATCATCTGGACAGGCTTCAGGATTATGGGCGGCGTCCATCGAGGCGACGGTTACGTCGTATGGACGTTTGATTTGTTTGCGAAAGACCCAAACCTGGATACTGTCGTCTATTCGGAAGAAGAGGCCTTCCTCCAATCGGCCTGACAGTTTCAAGCAAGGCCCCCGATATCATCGGGGGCTTTTTCATTCTCACGCAAGCAAGGTGGCAAAAGGCACTCTTTACACGAGTGCCTTTTCGTTTCCTTATCTTTATGCTAGTGTCTCTCCAGAACACGGGCACAGGCCCACCCAACCGCGAAGGGCATTCGCACAAACAGCACATTGAATCGACTCATGAACTACAGAATTCTCATCCGCGACCTCGAGCGCAGCATCAAGGCAAAGAAGGCCGAGATCGCCAAGACAAAAGGCCTGGAGAAAAAGACCTGCAAACGCTGGGTCAGGGGCAACCGCCGCTATAACAAAGCGGTCAAGACCTTGATTAATCTAAAGACACACGGCTCAAAGAAGGAGGCCTCGCTCAAGAAAAGTATTGAGGCTTGGTGGGCCAAGAACATACAGCTGACACAGTCGAGGGACGCCTTTCGAGCCCAGATGGCAAAGGCGGAGGAGGAGCTCACCGGCCTCAGCACCAGACTCGTTCTCCTCTCAGCCGAGGAGATCAGCCAGAAGAAGGCCACGGACGAGGTGGTCAAACAGGTCTTCAGCCTCAACGACACCGTCGTCGAGGCATCCACCAATCGGGAAAAGTATCTGACGAGCCACATCTTCCCTCACCTCTTCGACGGCAAGGGCAGGATGATGCGGCAGGTCACGTTCACCAACAGCGCCAGCACCCGCAAGGTCGTGGCACTGGTGAACAGCATCACCATGGTCCAGGGGGACATGGCGAACGCGGCGAAGGAGCTCATCGAGCAGTTCTTCGAGCGCTTCAAGGAAGCCACCAAGATGGAGGCGTCCGTGAAGCCCCTGTATGAACTGACGAGACAGATCCTGTTCGAGAAAACGCAGTTCAAGGTCGGTCCCGACCTTTACCGCTTCCTCAGCATGGACCTGAACGAGAAGGACTTCCCCGAACTGAGCCGGGCCCAGCGACTGCTGCGTGCGAGCATCCGTTCCGAGAAGACCAACTCATACATCCGCATCTACGAGCGCGAGTCGGTCCTCCAAAGATGGAGGCCGGTTCGCCAGTCGTGACGGGTAGCAATATCACAGGCGCAGACTCTACGAGTCTGCGCCTTTTTTATGCATGAACGGGCACTTTCTAAACGCCTCACTCCCCTGAGCCCTTTAAAACCTATATACTAAGGGCATGAAAACCAATAGCACGAAAGCCTTCATACTCTTCCCTCTCGCCCTCATCGTAATCCTCGCCGTCGTGAACTGGCGCTTCGTCCTCCTCACCCTCCATGTCCAGGACGAAGAGATCGCCCGCACGAGCGACTGCGGTGCAACCCGCACCATCATCCGCCTCGTCCCCCGAACCGAGTCGCCGATAGACGCCTCCATTCGCGCTCTCTTTGCCCGGGAGCTCTCGACATATGCCACGTATGAGTCAGTGACCGTGGAAAACGGCATCGCCCGCATACTCGTCTCGAAGGATGCCGACCCCGAGGGCAGGACCATCGGATCGCTCAGCAGCTGCGAGGGACGACATCTCTTCTCGGTGCTCCTCGAGACACTCAGACAATATGGCGTGAGCGAGATCGAGCTCCATACCGCCGAGGGAAAGGTAGAGTTCTAGGGGAAAGAAAAGGGGCGGTTTCGGCATATGCCGAAACCGCCCCGCCCTAGTCCTCAATGACATGAACCTCCCCGCTCCGTATATCGTTCATGAACACCGACTTCCCCGTGGACACGCACATCTCGAGAGGCGATGCCATCCTGCGCACCTGACCCGGCGGATACCAGTGCCCCGACATGGCCATGCCGGGACCACAGCCCCAGGCAAGACAGCCGACGATGGCCTCCCGCCCTTCCTCAACATGCCTGACGCCGACCACGTTATAGCCCTCACCTGGCAGGGCCAACGTAATCGGGTCGCCGATCGTTATCGGTCCACCACACCAGCCGCATCGTATGGACATACCGTCGATGCATTGAATGCAGTATTCCGAGCGACCGTCCTTTCCAAGGGCCATGGTCATGGTTGAAAAACCGTCCCCATCCCTGATCAGGCCCTTCCGTCTGGTCAGATGTCCGCAGACGGATGCCGTGTATTTTTGACAGCGCAGCTTGATGAGCTGAGTCTTCGCAAAGAGCTTTATATTCATAGTGTGTCTCCTGAGGGGAGACTATCATCCGGCACGGGGAAAGAAAAGCCCTACGCCCTCTCTCCCATGATCTCGACCAAAAGCCTCCTGTGGCACATCTCGTCCCCTTCCTCTATGCAGAGCAGGGTCACGTTTCCCTTTCTGGCCATCTTGATGACCTTGTCCATGGCCGAGATCGCCTTCGGCTGTTTCATCTCCTCGCGGAATTTCGCCTCGAAATCAAGCCATGAAAGCGCGCGTTTGTAGTAATCGCCGATGAGCCGTGGCGAGGGAGCCAGGTCTGGATAATGAAGGTCGAAGCGGGACGAGTCTATGCGGGCATCGGGAGTGATGCCGTCATTCAGGGTGTGACGGCTCATGACCGATACGCGAACGCCGTCGGCGGGCGACCTGTTCGACAATATGCACGCGGTGAGGATTGCCATATATACAGAAAAGTATAGCAGAGTCGGGAAAAGAAAAGGCCGGTCGCTTCGCGACCGGCCATCCATTACAGACTTACGTGCTTGAACTTTTTCGACTCGGGCTTTTCGGACTGAAGCTCGAGCCGAAGCTCCATCCAGATCTTCCCGCGATGATTGAGGCCACGGGTATTCCTGCCCCAGCCCCAGAACGAATCGGGCGAATTCTCGACGATCTGCCTCGTGCCCGTCTCGAGCAATCCCTCGCGAACGTCGAGATGCTGAAGCAGTTTTGCCTTGGTTATCTCCCGCGTGACGGGAAGCTTGATCCTCGGCCAATCAGGGCGCTTGATATGCTCGTGATTCCGGGCCAGCTCCTTTGCCCTGTCGGGCGAGGAGGCGTCCTTGATGGCGACGATCACCTCGAGGCCCCGAGGGTCCTCGGGATCGAACTTCGCCGCCTGATAGGCATGCTCGGCCGTTGCCCAGAACTCGCCCCGCCAGAAAACCCGATGGGCTGAATAAGTCGAGAACATGTAATATTTCCTGTCATAGAAGCGGACTATCGAGTCCCCTTCGCGCGTAGCACATATGGGACTCATATATCCTTTCGTATGATGGGTGTTGAAGTTGCGTGCCTGGGAGGATTCTATACAAGAACGAGGGATTTTGCCAGTCCGGGAAAAGAAAAGGCCGGTCGCTTCGCGACCGGCCGAACTGACCCCATCATCACACCAAGACCTTCGGCCCCCGATGCTCGAAGAGCGTCACCATGACGCGCTCCGGATTAGCGAGAGCCTCGATGACCTGGCACAGGGCATGATGACGCTTGCGATCAAAGCTCGAGAGCCTGCAGGTCTCCCAGGGATTATGCTCGCGATGCAGATGACGTTTCTGGGCGACGAAAATGCCCTGAACCCCGTCCTCCCCATCGACGAGCATGATGGTCGGGAGCGTCTCGATGACCACCTCCCGAAACTGGCCAGTATCCCGATGACTCAGGCCACCACCGAAGGTTGTCAGGGCGATCCCGCTCAGAATCAGCCCGCTCTCCCCAATGCCCTTGTGAATAATATTCAGGCGCTCGGCCTCGGCCATATAGACATTGAAGCAGGGACTGTTCGAGCGAAGCTCCTTGATGAGCGGCGGTATGATGGCGAGCATCGAATCGAGCCTCGCCTTCCTGGCTTCGGCCCTTTTGACGGCCTCGATAAAGGCTCGTTCTCGAGCTGACTCACGCTCCTGATGAAGGGCCAATGCCCTTTCGAATATGCTGTCTGACATGGATATGTCTCCTTGTGTTGATTGTTTGACTGCGACTGTTTCAGGACAGACATTAGCAAAAGGCCCGCGGGCGCACAAGCCCGCGGGCCACCTATGAAAAAACTCATCGCCCGCCCCTATCGCTCTCAGGCCCGCTTTTACCTGCTGACCCACTCCTCGTCCTGTCGCACCAGAACCTCACCCGCCTTGGCGGGATCAGCCAAAAGGGCGAGCGACACCCGCTCCATGCGCATGGACTGCGAGCCCTTCACCAGGACAACGTCGCCCGCGCGAACAATGCCGGCCAAATACTCGCCCGCCAGCGTCGAATCAGGGAACGAGAGGAAATGATCCTGCGGGAGGCCCGCATATCGGGCGCCATTCTCGTAAAAGGAGGCCATCGGGCCGACCGCAACCAGGGTGTGAACGGTCTGTCCGGCCACTCCACCGACATCCTTGTGAGCCCCCTCGGCGAGGTCACCAAGCTCCCTCATGTCACCGAGCACGGCGATCTTCCTGCCCCTCGTAGCAAGGGCGCCGATGGTCTTCAGGGCCTCGACGGATGCCATGGGCGAGGAGTTATATGAATCATCGATGATGACAGACTGGGACAGACCCTCAAGAACGCGCATCCTTCCGCGAGGGGTTTCGAAATCGGCAAAGGCATCAGACAGAGGCCCTTTCGCCCCGACGATGCCCGCCACCGCACAGGCAGCCGCCAACGGATACATCAGATGCCGGCCGATGACGCCCTCAAGCTCCACCCTGTCAGTGCGTCCGTCCCGTCCCGAGGCGATGATGGCATATTGGCCACGCGGTATGAAAAGGGGCGAGTCGTCATAGACCACCTCAGATTCGATGATGCGCGCATCGGCCTTCTTGTCCTCTCCATACAAAACGATGTTGGCGTCTATACCCTTCACAGCATTCATGAACAAAGGGTCATCCGCATTTACGATCAGGGTTCCGCCGGGCTTGAGGGCCTTGGCCAGGAACATCTTCTCGGCCAGCATGTCGGCCGGCGTCGGGAAGAACTCGACATGAACAGGGGTCTCTGACATGCGGGTGAGCACCACGATGTCAGGATGAAGCCATTTCGACACCCTCTCTATGTCTCCTGGATGATCGGCGCCAACCTCGAGAACGAGCCAGACGGGAAAGCCCCTCCCTGCCTCCCCTATGCCAAAGGCGACCTGCGCGCCACGCGCGATATTCCGAATCCATCCGCCGAGGGACGACCAGGCATTGTCGAGGCCGAGTATGGTGAGGGGCAGGCCGATCTCGCTGTTGAAGCTCTTCTCGCTTTTCCTGACGGAGAAGGAATCCTTCATGACTGCGTAGATGGCGTCCTTGGTCGAGGTCTTGCCGACATTGCCCGTCACCGCGACGATCTTCGGCGCATGGGTCTTGAGGGCTCGACGGGCCTCGGCCGTCAGTATGGCTGTCACTATCTTCTTGAGGGTTTCTTTGATCATGGCGATGACGTAAGGGCTGATAAGGGAAGCTATCGATCGGGTGGCACTTCGTAATAGGTGAGGAGGAATTTGGTGAGGTCTATGAATGGCTCAGTCAGGGTGTGGGAGGCGTATTCGGCCCCCTTCGGATACAGGGTGTAGAGGAAGACGATGAATCGGGGGTCATAGGCCGGGAAATAGCCGAAGAACGAGTGAAGATACCTGTCGGCATAATACCCTTTTCCGTTTTCGAGCGCCATCTGGGCTGTTCCCGTCTTGGCAGCTATGGTGTATCGAGGCTGTTTGACGGTACCGCCGAGAAGAGCCTCGTCCACCACGCGCACGAGCATGCGGGTTATCTCCTCGGAGGTACCGGGCTTGAACACCTTCTGGGAGGAGCCGTCATAGGCGACGACCTTGTCGAAGCCGGAGGTGTACTCGACCCTCTTCACCAGATGAGGCTCGGGCAGGAACCCGCCGTTTCCAAGGGCCGAGAGCGCCCTGACCGTCTCGATGGGCGTCATGGCGATTCCCTGGCCGAAGGACGCGGTCACATGCTCCAGGTCGCGAGGGCTCTGAAGGTTGCTCACGAGGCCACGCACCTCGCCCGGCAAATCGATGCCCGTCTCCTTGCCGAAGCCGAGGGCCGTGAAGTATTCGGTCAGGCGCTCATTGCCGAGCCTCTGGGTCATGAAGGCCATGCCGACGTTGAGCGACTGATTGAGCACCTTCTGCATGTCTGATTCCCCTCTCGCCTTGCCGTCATAGTTCGATATCTTGGCGCCGTTTATGATGATCGAGCCCTTGTCCACATAGGTGGTGCTCGCCGTGACGGCTCCTGCGTCGATGGCGGCAGCCATGGCCAGAGGCTTGATGATGGAACCCATCTCGTAGACGCGATCAACCATCGGATTGCCAAAGGTGCTGGCATTCTTCACCTTGGAGAAGTCGTTCGGGTCGAAGTTCGAGGAGACGGCCATGGCGTAGATCTCGCCCGTGGACGGATCCATGACGATGCCACCCGTCAGGTCCGAGCTCCAGGTCTTCTGAATGGACGCTATGCGCGACTCGAGCTCCCCCTGAACGGACGGCTCGATGGTGGTCACGATGTCTCCCTCTGCCCTCTCGTCCCGGAACAGGGTGTCGCCGAGACCGGAGAAGATGGTGGCGAAGAAGTTGACGTAGATGCCGGACGAGTTGCGGGAGAGCGTGTCATTGTAATATTTCTCGAGCCCATATCTGCCCTCGAGCGTCACGCCGTCGTCTGCGTACCCGACGAAGCCGAGCACGTTGGAGGCGAGCTTTCCGCCGGGATACGACCTCCACCTCTCGGTATAGGCGCTCACGCCCTTGAAGCCGAGGGCCTCGATGCGATCCTTCGCCTTCTCGTCCACGCGACGGGCGACCTCCCTGTAGGTGTCCTTGATGCGGGCGAGCGAGGCGAGAAGCGTCGTCTCCTCCACCTTTACGATGCCGGAAAGGGCGTTATAGACATCCTCGGGATGCTCCACCTGCTTTGGGTTAATGGCTATGAGATACCCGCTGCGCAGAGTTGCCGCCGATATCGGCTCGCCCACGCGAGGGCTGAAGAAGATCGTACCTCGATTGAATATGCTGTGTCCCCGGCTGACGTACTGGCGATCGGCCTGATCGAGGAACTGCTGATTCTTCATGACCTGCAGATAGTACAGGCGGACGAAGACCAGAACGGCGAAGAGGCACGCGAGCGAGCCTATGAAGGTGAGCCTTCCCGTTCTGATCGAGCGCATGCTGTGCCGGTCAGAGATTATCGGTTAAAGGAGAGTGCGCTTGAAGGGGTCTTTGCGACGTAGACGGGCTCCGAGACTGACTGCGCGAAGCCGAGGACATGCGCATCGTCGATGCTGAGGGCTGATTTGGCGGCGAGATACTCGGTCTCGAGATTGCCGACCTCTGAGGTGAGGTCCGATATCTCGACCTGCATGTCCTTGGTTGCCACGATGTTCACGATCGCGGCGTTGACGAAGTAGGCGTACGAGAAGACGAGCATCGCGATGATGCCTGCGAGGGCCCAGGCCGTGACCGGCCTCTCCATGTATGCGACCTTCTCTCGTACGTACTGCGTCATAAATCTATGTGGTAAATAAAGTGTTGTTAATTGTGTATGAAAACCCTCAATTTCGAGCTGCGTGACCGCGGGTTCCTCGACATCTCCTCGTCCGTCGGGACCATCGGCTTCTTCGTGAGCGACCTTCCCTTCCCCTCCTTCTCGGCGTCCCTCATGAAGTTCTTGACGATTCTGTCCTCGAGGCTGTGGAAGGAGATGACCGCCATCCTTCCTCCGGGAGCTAGGGCCGAGAGCCCTGTGGCGAGCCCCTGCCTGAGGCTTCCGAGCTCGTCGTTCACCGCGATGCGCAGGGCCTGGAAGCTTCGGGTGGCGGGGTTTATCTTCCCTGCCCTGTAGCTTCCCGGAACCGCGCCCCTGATGACGTCCACGAGCTCGAAGGTGGTCTCGATCGGTGACACCTCGCGGGCCGCCACGATGGCCTTGGCGATCCTTCGCGAGTATCGCTCGTCGCCGTAGGCATAGAGCACGTTCGCGATGTCCTCCTCCTCCCAGCCGTTCACGATGTCCCGTGCCGTGAAGTCAGAGTCGCCCAGGTCCCTCTTCATCGTCATGAGGAGAGGCTCGTCCTTCTGGAAGGTGAAGCCTCGCCCTGACGAGTCGAGATGCGGGGACGAGATGCCCAGGTCCAGGATGATCTTGTCCGCCTTGGCCTTGCCCGTCTCGGCCGAGGCCTCGGCGACGAACCTGTCCATGTCACGGAAGTTTCCGGAGAATATCCTGAACTGCTTCGTGACCGCCGACAGCTTCGCGGTCGATTCCTCGATGGCCTGCTCGTCCCGGTCTATGCCGATGACGAAGATGCCCGGCTCTACCCGGAGCGCCTCCAGGGCATGTCCCGCCCTGCCCAGGGTTCCGTCGACGACGACGTCGCCCGGGACGAGCTCAAGCGACCCTATGGTCTCGTGTAAAAGGACTGATTCGTGCATGGTGGTAAAGAGTCGCCGATTTATATGACTCCCACCTGACCAAGCTTCTCCGCGAGGGCACCGGCCTTGCCCTCGACTCCCTTCTTGTAGTCCGCCCATGCCTTGTCGTTCCAGATCTCGACGCGGGACTGAACGCCCACCACGGCAACCTTGCCCTTGAGTGACGCCCAGCCCTGGAGGAACTCCGGGACGAGGATGCGGCCGATCGAGTCGATGTCCGCCTCGACGGCGCCTCCGAACATGAATCGGCTGAAGCTTCGGCTGTCGGCCTGGCCGATCGATGCGTCCGAGAGCTTGCCCGATATCTTCTCCCACTCCTTCGGGGTGAACACGAACAGACAGTGGTCGAGCCCTGGGGTGACCACGACCTTCTTCCCCATCTTCGCCCTGAATTTCGCAGGGAGAGAGATGCGGTTCTTGTCGTCTATCGAGTGCGTGTATTCTCCGATAAGCATGGGTAATGTCGTGGGTGTGAGTGGTCCCGAGAAAAATAGAATTTTTTCGTTTACCACTTCTTCCCACTTAGTGAATATTCTATAACACTTCGTCCCACATTCATACACGCTTATCCACACTTTGCCCCCGAAACGCACGGATATCTGAGCAGGAAAAAGCCCCGTTCCTTGCGGAACGGGGCTGGTGACCAAACGCCTCAGGACACGGGTCCCGAAACTGCCTTCTTGGGGCGATCGACGATGACGGTGAAGCCTCTGATGAGATGGCTGATGACGGGCGAAGCAGGCCGAGACATGGCGACGCGCCAACCACTCAGGATTCGCACGGTCGAAACATTCTCGGCGATCTGGGGGAACTCCGCGAGGAGATGCTCCCAGAAACACCGTTCGGCCAGCTCTCGGGCATGCAACAGTGGCTCGATGACGAGATCATGCTCGATCTTCTCCATGAAGAGAAGACGCTCATAACTCGCCCCTGTCTTGAGACGGGCCGTCGTCTGAAGGCTAAGCCATCGATTGAAGGAGTAGAGTGATCTGACGATCGAATCCTCCCCGATCGTCCCGATGACATCCTGACCATTGTCTGCGCGCTCCTCCGTAGGGGCAAACTCTGAGTGCCTGACCTTGTGATCATCGACTATGCCCCCGAGGCGCAGGTAAATCTCCCTGGCATCTAAGGTTTTCATGAATGAGGTAACGTTGAAAGGTTCTCGGAACGGCGGAATGCCTTCCTTTACGCTGTAAAACTACCATTTTTCAAGGATTTGTCAAAACACCCTACTCTCCCTTCTTCGGTCGCATGAGCGGGAACAGCTGGGTCTCGCGGGCGGGCTTGTCCATGAGGAAGCTGAAGAGGCGCTCGGAGAATCCGAAACCGCAGGTCGGCGGCATGCCATGCTCGAGGGCCTCGACGAAATCCGAGTCATTCATCTGCGCCTCCTCGTCCCCTTCCGCGCGAAGCTTCTCCTGATCGGCGAAGCGACCGGCCTGATCGACAGGATCGTTGAGCTCGCTGAAGCCCTTGCCCATCTCGGAGCCGGCGAGGAGCACCTGGAAGCGCTCGACGACGTTCGCGTTGTCGGCCTTTCGCTTGGCGAGAGGCTCGAGAGAGACAGGGACGTTTATGAGAAAACCGGGACCCGAGATCTGCTTCCTGCAATACTTCCAGAGGGTGTCGGTTGCACGGGCGAGATTGAAGCCCTTGGTCTCGTACTCGACCTTCAGTTCGCGAAGCTTGGCACAGATGTCCTCGAAGCTCGCCTTTGATAGGTCGATGCCCGTCGTCTTGAAAATGGTCTCGGTGAAATCATAGACGACCCATGGGGCGCCAAGGTCAACCTTGAAGCCCTTAATGTCGAAGACGAGCGTGCCAAAGGTCTTCTGGGCAATGTGCTTGTACATCTCCTCGACCATCCTCATGCCGGCCGTGTAGTCCTCGAAGGCCCAGTAGAACTCCATCTGGGTATAGTCCTGGAGATGCTCGGCATCCATGCCCTCGTTCCTGAAGATGCGACCGATTTCGAAGACCTTGGTGAAGCCGGCTACCATGAGGCGCTTGAGCCAGAGCTCGGGCGAGATGCGCAGGTATACGTCGAGGTCGAGCGCATTGTGATGCGTTATGAAAGGCTT
>Ga0172380_10001129_pt1 | contig 47262 bp, 46 predicted proteins | sample Leawe162metaG_FD_119747 | JGI IMG/M metagenome (GOLD analysis project Ga0172380, IMG submission 119747) | Leachate microbial communities from a municipal landfill in Southern Ontario, Canada - Leachate well 162 metaG | ecosystem: Engineered > Solid waste > Landfill > Unclassified | place... | reverse complement strand
CACTACATTCGTGCTTATTCATAACAATACCAGTAGTTGATAATGTAAAAGCAAATAATAATAAAGCGGATAATATTTTCATACGTATGTGCATGACCAAATATACGAATTAGTTTATTACTTATTGTAATCTAAAATCTCATTATATATTTTGAAATTTCAGTAGAAAGGTGTTATATTGTTCTTAATGAATCTGTTACAAAACATATTATCCATATTAATCTCAATACTTATATTGTTACCTACCTTAGGAATCAATATAAATACACATATCTGTGGGCAAACAGCAGAAGTATCAAAATCGTTGATAATCCCTGGTATTCTTAGCCCAGAGGAATGTGATAAATGCCACAAGGTAGTTATCGTTAAGTCTTGCTGTAGTAACAAAGAAGTTAAAGTAGAGGAAACAACTGGTGAAGATAAGAATGAAAAAGGTTGCTGCCAAGATATATTAGAATATAACGACTTTGATTATTTGACAATCGCACCTTATGTTCAGAACATTGATTTCTCTTCCGTCTCTTTCATTGTAAGTGAGACTTATTCAACTCTCAAAACTGAAGACCCTACCTTTAAAACAATAAACCTTCAAACAAGGCGAAGGCCTTATATTGTTGACATACACTCCTTTAATTGCTCATATTTGATTTAGATAATTTCTTATTCTAACTAAGTAATTATTATAAATTAAATATGAGAATAAATATATGAACAAGTATATTACAGCTATGGTAATTAGTTTCGCATTACTATTAGTTAGTTGCGAAAGTAATACTACTAGTAGCGAACCAACTAATGAAAAAGTGACTTTATCTGTCACTATAAATCATAGCTTCGGTCAAGAAACGGTTGACCCCGAAGTATCTATGCATACTAATTCATCTGGGAATGAGATAAAGTTCTCAAAGCTCCATTACTTATTGACTAATTTTGTATTAGTAAATAGTAATGGCAAGGAAATAATAATGGATTCATCAGCAGCCTATATAAATTTGGCTGATGGAAGAGTAACTTTCGAACTACCAGATATACCTGAAGATGAATATACGGAACTAAGATTTTTATTAGGTGTAGATTCTTCAACGAATCATCAAAATCCTAATCTATTTGCTGCATCAAGTCCACTTAACCCAATTATAAATAATCTATATTGGGATTGGATGGATGGTTTTATATTCTGCTCTGTAGAAGGTTACCATTTTAAGGATGGTCAGATGAAAGGAGCTTTTGCATATCACATTGGGTTAGATGAAAACCTAATGAAGATTAATATCAAAAATAATTTCAAAGTGGAAAAAGGTACGCCGCTTGTACTCAATTTTGACCTTGCTGCTTATTTTGAATCTCCAAACGTGATTAATATAACAGAAAACGCACCTATCACACATTCTGATAAAGCTGCCGACTTCGGTTTGAGTAGTAAATTGAGTGAGAATCTGCTAAATGCTTTTGCAATAAAAGGAGATAAGTAAAATGAAAAACCATTTATTAATTTTACTAGCTGCTATTGTTATTATATTAATCTCTCTTACTTCATGTAATGAAGATGACACGACAACAGGCCCAAAATCTGAATTCAAGACAACACCTTATACTCTTGTATTGCCGAGTAATCTACCGCCAGCTATATTGCCTTCAGATAATCCGCTAACAAACGAAGGGATTGCTTTAGGTAAAGCGCTATTTTTTGAGAAAATGATGTCAATAGACGGAACTGTTTCTTGTGGTAGTTGCCATAATCAAAGCAATGCATTTACTGATAATGATAAGAAATTCTCTGAAGGAATAGAAGGGAAGGTAGGAGATAGGAATTCGATGCCTATATTTAATATGTTCTATCACACTAAGGGGTTTTTCTGGGATGGACGTGCAAAGTTACTCAGAGACCAATCTTTAGGTCCTATTGAAAATCTATTAGAGATGGGGGAAACATTAGAAAATGTTGTAAGTAAATTACAAGCAGAATCTAAGTATCGCAACCTATTTTATAAAGCTTTTGGTGACTCCACTGTCGACAGTATGAAAATGAGTTTAGCAATGGAACAATTTATGTTGACCTTTGTTTCTGGTGATTCCAAATTCGACAAAGTCGAAAGAGGTGAGGCCACTTATACGGACTCTGAACAAAGAGGGAAAGACTTATTTTTCACTGAGTTTGAAGCAAGTGGCGACGCAAGAGGTGCTGATTGTTTTCACTGTCACGCTAATGCTGATTTCTCAAATCACGAATTCATGAATAATGGACTAGATGCCGAATCAGAATTTACAGATTTAGGCAGAGCTAAATTTACTGAAAAACCAACAGATAATGCGAAATTTAAAACGCCTTCGCTGAGGAATATAGCAGTTTCTGGACCTTATATGCACGATGGTCGTTTTGCAACTTTGACAGAGGTAATAGAACACTATAACAGTGGAATAAAAGAATCACCAACATTGGATGTAAATATACATGGTATCAAAGATGGAATGAATCTAACGGAACAAGAAAAGCAAGATTTAATTGCTTTTCTAAATACACTCACTGACGAAGTTTATCTAACTAATTCAGAATACAAAGAAAATTAATAATTTAAAAAAATTAATACTAGAGAAAATTATGAAAATATTAATAATCACATTACTGTTAGCACTATCAACAAGTGCTGCTATGTCAACAGAAGTCAATCTTAATATAAATTATAATGTAGATGGAACCTCATTTTCATTAGGCACAGAATACACTAACACAGATGGTATTAAATACAAAGTCACAAGATTTGAGTATTATATGTGCCAATTTGAATTGGACGGTCAATCGCTTGATGGTATATATGTCCTAGCTAATGGTAAGATTAGTAATTATAATCTTGGTGATTTAGATATTGAGTCTGTACATAAAATGAAGGTATCATTTGGGGTAGAAAAAAAAGAAAATATTGGAAAGGATCCAAACCGATTTGATCTCTTCCATCCTTTAGCTCCTAAGAATCCATCTATGCACTGGGGTTGGAATGCTGGCTATAGATTCTGGGCAGTAGAAGGTCTGGCTGACCCAGATGGCGATGGCCAATATGATAAATCATTCCAGTATCATATTCTTGGAGATGAATCATTCCGTACATTATCTTTAGATGTAGACGCTAGTGTAAATAATGGGAAAATAGATATCATGGTTGATTTTAATATTCAAAAATTATTAGCTCCAGTTGATATGACTCAATTTGGAATATTCCATGATTTTTATAATAATTCACAAGAAGTTAGAGCTTTAGTAGATAATATAATACCGTCAGGAGCCATAACTAGTAAAACTACAAGTTCAGTTGAAACTGTAAATAAGAGTATTGAATTATCTCCAAACCCGTCATCAAATCATCTGAATGTTGATTCAAAATTCATGAATTCTGATTATGATATTATTTCAATAGACGGTTCAACAGTACAATCGGGTATTATTTATAACAGTAGAATTGGAATAAATGACCTAACAACTGGTACATACTTAATTATGATAAAGGATAGTATGGGAAATATTAATACAGCAAAGTTTGTAAAACAGTAAATAAACCGCTTGATATAAAATGTGAATACCGTTGTCAAGCCATATCCTCATCTTTAATTAGGTGGAGATTATTATTTGTTACTAATACCGATATTTCTTTCATCTGCTGATAAATAGAGTTCGATAATAGTATCCTAGAGTGTACCAACTAAGAGCAGAATTTGAGTAAAATCAGATTCTGCTCTTTTTTTTACTGTAGAGACGTATCGCTTGTGATGAGCAGATGACGTAGTAAAGATTCTCTTTTCTCAGAATAACAGATTGAATCACATTAGTCACGAATACAAACCACACAAAAAAGTGAATAAGTTTATTGAGTTTCAAAATTATTTTTATTTAATTTTCAGTTTATTTATATCCAGAAAACAATATGTATGATTGTATAATTATAGGGGCTGGTCCTGCAGGTGTTTCATCGGCAATATATCTAAAAAGAGCGGGCTTCAATATCTTGGTCGTTGAAAAAAAGGAAGTTGGCGGACTAGTAAAAAATGCTTTTAGAATAGAAAATTATCTAACTTACAAATCTATTACTGGTTATAAAATAGCTGTTCTAATCAAAAAACAACTTTCTTATAATAAAGTTAATGTTGTAATTGACGAGATTAATGAAGTTGCATATAATAAATCCTATGTCTTGAAATCTGATAACAACTGTTATTATACAAAATGTGTACTAATTGCAACGGGTACAAAACCTAAGATGTTAGATAGCCAATTATTTAGTTCGTCTTCTGTAATAGATAAGATATACTATCATATTACAGATATTCCTGATAATTGTAGAGAAAAGCATATCGCAGTTATTGGGAGTGGCGATGTAGCCTTTGATTATGCCCTTAGTTTGAAAGAGCTTGGTAATAATGTAGTAATATTGGCTAGAAACAAACCTAAGTGTATAGAAATCTTGCATAGAAAGGTACTAGAAAATAATATTGGCATAGAAGAAAATTGTGGAGTAAAAAAAATTAGCAATATAAAAGATAAACTACTATTATATACTAAAGATAAAGAGTTTAAAGTTGATTATTTATTAGTAGCTATAGGTAGAGAAAGAAACATGATAAGCTTAGAATCATTTGATCCTAAGAGCTGTTTTCCAATTGGTGATTTATCAAATATAGACTATAGACAAATTTCAATTGCTACAGGTGACGCATTAAAAAAGTCAATGGAAGTTGAGAAGTATCTTATTAATTTAAAAGGATGAAGTATGGAAATTATTAGAAAAGTAGGTGACGAAAACATAGCCAATGTGTTCATTGCAAAAATTAATGATAAAATGTTAGAATTTGCTGAATCATTAGAATATCCAAAAAGTATTTATGAAAAATGGGTTTTAACTATATCTTGTTTATATGGTTGTCCAGTTCAGTGTCTTATGTGTGATGCCGGGCAAAACTATTATGGTAAAATGTCAAAAAATGATATGTTATCCCAAATCGAACATCTCGTATTAAGGCGATTTCCTGATAGAAATGTCCCAGTTGAAAAGTTTAAAATTCAGTTTGCGAGAATGGGGGAGCCGGTGTATAATACGGCTGTACTCGATGTACTAGAAGAGCTACCACTTTTATTTAATGCCCCTGGTCTTATACCCTCTATCTCGACAATAGGGCCTAAAAACTCAACTTATTTTTTAGATAGACTAACGGAGATTAAAAATAATCAATATAGTAATGGTAAATTCCAATTACAGTTTTCAATCCATACAACTGATATTGATAAAAGAAATAGTTTGATTCCAATTAACAAGCTAACTTTTAAAGAAATATCTGATTTTTCTGATAAGTTTCTACAAGAAAATGATAGAAAAATAACACTCAATTTTATAGTTTTAGATGATTATCCAATTGAAACAAAAGTAATAAGCGAGAATTTTGATTATAACAAGTTTATCATAAAGTTAACACCTCTAAACCCGACATTTAAAGCCAATGAGAATGGGTTGAAAAGCAAATTGGACCCCTTGAATAATAAATCAATTGTAAATTTGGTAGAGGAATTAAAAGTATTAAATTTTGACACAATTGTAAGTATCGGTAATCTAGAAGAAAACAACATAGGTAGTAATTGTGGGCAATATATTACCTTAGCAAATAATGAAAAATCAAATGTAAACTAGATGAAATTTGTAGAATTAAATCAAGATAACTTTAGAGAAAGGACTGAGGAATGGTTAAAATTCATATCCCAAGGTAAAACTAACAATAAATATAAGATTAGTGACACAGTCCTTTTAGTTATTGATATGCAAAATTATTTTATGGATAATAAATCAACTGCATATTTTGAGAATTCTCACTTGATTATAAATAATATTAATAAATTAATTGCTTTTGCTGAAAACAATAATATTCCAATATTTTACACTATTCATTTTAACGAAATAAATGAAAATCAGAAAGCTAATTCAATGGTAAATTGGTGGGTTAAATACCCTAAAAAAAATACAGTAGATTGTAAATTAAATGATAAAGTTAGATTTATAAATAATTCGCAAATAATATACAAAGAAACTTATTCCGTTTTCAAGGGTACTGAATTTGAAAAAGATTTAAAATCAAAAGGTATAAAAAACATTATAGTGGCAGGTATAAAAACAAATTTATGTTGTGAAAGTACGGTTAGAGATGCGTTTATCAAAAATTATAATGTCTTATTAGTAGCTGATGCAACAGCAACTAATAATGAATTTATGCATTTGGCCTCCCTAACAAATTTGTCTTATGGGTTTGCAAAAATCACTACCACCGAAAATATCCACAAGTCATTCTATTGAAAAAGCATTTCTTCTAAAGTGTTATTTGGAATGTAATCAATGAGGAGTATTTAGCTGACAATACAAAAGAGAAAGCCGTGAAAGTGGTGGTGGAATAATGAAATCTTTACAAAAAAAAGCTCCCAGTTCTGAACTCGGGAGCTTTTTTTGTACTCAATTACTATTTCAACGTAGAGACGTATCGCATACGTCTCAATCCCCACCCCCTTTGTAACCACGTCACTCTGAACGAAATGAAATGTAGTGAAGAGTCTAGGAGAAAAAAATTACTGTATTTGCCCCAGAGGGGCGGAATATCTGTAGTCAAGTAGTATTAGTATCGCACCAACATCAATGCCCCAGCGGGGCAGTATTTGATGGGACTGAAGTCCAATGTGCGTTTTAATATTCACGTTATCCGTTGGCTAAAGCCAATGGCAATACGGTTGGCTCTAAGAATAGTATGGGAAAAGCCGAAACCTCGTAACCCTATTAATTAGTAACATTAAAAATGTTGAAAAAAAACACTTGTTTTATAATTAATATTTGCGTCCTTTTCTTTTATATATTATCTTTGACAAGGCATCAACAAAAAACAGAGGTAATTTATGAAAGAATTACTTATCACATTACTATTTCTAGTACCCTTTGTTACTTTTTCTAATATCTGGGAAAAGGCAAAGGGACCTTTTGAATATACTACTACATATTCAATATTTAGTTTTAATGATGAATTATTTTTGACAAGTTTATCAGATGGAGAAGTCACTTATAAGCAACATGATGATGAATGGATAAAATTAGATACTGGCTTTTTTTCAGACAAAGGATTAGTTCACGTATTTAATCAAAAAGATAATGTAATTTTTACTTCTACTGATACAGGTATTTATTTGTCTTATGATTATGGAGATAGTTGGAAACATTATGATATTTTAATGGGAAATACACGATATGAATTTGTTACTATAGTAGATGAAACTATTTATTTGCAGGCAAATCAGTATTTTAGTTTACATAAACTAGAAAAAGGTTCAGATACTTTAGAAAAAGTTTATACTGATAATAGTAAAGTAGATTCTATTTTTGCTGACAAATTTTTAGTGAAAGACAATTACATGTTTGCCGCAGACCCACAAGAGCACTTTGATCTACTTAATAAAGTCGGGAAACTTTATATCTCCAAAGACAATGGTAAAACTTGGAAACTATCAGAAACTATGAAAGAGCAGATAAGAAGTATGATGTTTTATGAGGAAACACTTCTTGTGTTTACACAAGATGATGAATTATATAAATCAATTGACTACGGAGAAACATGGACTACAGATACAAGTGTACATATACAAGCGTCACACTTATTAATTTATAAAGATTTAATCTTTGCTGTTTGGAATACACTCAATGTGTCATCCGATGGAGGCGAAAGTTGGGGTCAGTTAAATGATGGTATTGACAGGCCTGGATATAAGGGTTTGATAATTAGTAATGGGAATCTATATTTCTTAACTCAGAATAGATTAGTATATAGATTTGACTATGATAGAAAATATTGGAATAGAATATCACCAATGACTGACGATGTATATCAAAAAACTTTAATAGAAGAAAGAGATACATTGTTTTCAACTGGTAGTTTTACTATAAATTATTCTAATGACAAAGGTGAATCTTGGGATATTTATAGTGAAAGTCTCTATTCTTATAATTCTAAAACAGATAAGTTGTATATCAGAGATAGCATAATAGTAGCAGTTAATCAGTGGAGTAGGAGTTTCTATATATCTTCAGATTTTGGAAAAACATGGAGATATGAGAATTTAGGTATTTCTGATTTGGAGGGGTGGATTAATCAAATACTAGTTATGGGGAATAGGATTTTATTAACTAGTTCTAAATACGGTAATTTTTATTCAAAAGATGCTGGAATGACATGGAATGAGTATGACGATGAAGTACTAAAGAAAGACGTGTTTATTACGAGCTACGTTAGGTTAAGCGATTCGGAAATAATACTATACAGTTATGAAGGTCTCTATTTAACTAATGACAATGGGTTAACTTGGGAATATGAAAAAGCAAGTGAAGAACTAAAAGCACACTCAAACTCTATGAGAGAGGGCAATAATCTATATTCTAAGTATTCTAATAATGTTTTTTATAAATCAACAGATTTAGGAAGAACATGGATTGATTTAGAAGTAAAAGTTGATTCTACTTTAAATATAATAAAATTTATTTTTTATAATGATTATCTAATATTAATTGCTTCGTCCGATGTTTATATATCAAATAATCTAGGTAAAGATTGGAATAGATTAGAATTTAGTAATATAGGTCCCGATGGGAAAGCTGTTAATTTCAGAGACGGAATAATTAAAGATGAATATCTGATTCTCGCTTCAAGTTATGGTAACTGGAGAGCAATGCTTTCAGACCTTGGGATAAAAGTCAAATCTTCAGTAGAATCAGAAATAGAACGCAATTATCTCTACACATATCCGCCTTACCCTAACCCAGCGAAATCAGAAGTTAAGATGCTGTTTTATTGGGATATAAACTTACCTATGACAATAGATGACATTAATATATACGACATAACAGGAAAGAAAATAGATGCGGCTGATAAGATTAGCTTAGTTAAGCAAGAGAGTCATTATGGCAACCTAATTTGGGATTGCTCCACAGTTCAGCCGGGTATATATCTAATTAACATAAAGCACGGAACTGAAGAGAAAGCAGTGAAAGTGGTGGTGGAGTAAATCTTTACATAATGAAAATACAAAAAAAGCTCCCAGTCCAAACTGGGAGCTTTTTCATTCTTAATCTATTTCCTGTCTTATTCCTTCGGTTCGAAAGCGAGGATTTCTTGGTAAACTCTTTCGACTATATCTTCTTCGTTTACATATCCAATTGACTCGCCGTGTTTGAATAGCATTCCTTTGCCTTTGGCTGCTGCTACCCCGATATCTGCATCAGCTGCTTCACCCGGTCCATTCACAGCACAACCCAGAATACTCACCTTTACTGGCTTTTTGATATGTTTTGTTCTTTCTTCTAGCTCGCCTACTATCTTGAATAAATCTACATCTAGTCTTCCGCAAGTCGGACAAGCGATGATTTCTACAGTTCTTTGAGCTAAGCCAAGAGATTTTAGTATCTCTTTTCCTACTTCTACTTCGTTTTCTGGTTGGTCTGTTAGTGATACTCTTATAGTATCACCTATGCCTTCTGCAAGCAATGTACCTATACCAATTGCCGATTTGATAGTACCTTTTGTAATCAATCCAGCTTCCGTAACACCTAAGTGAAGAGGGAAATCAGTTTCTTTCGCTAATAATCTATAAGCAGAAATCATAAGAGGGACGCTAGTAGATTTCACAGATATGATGATATCATCGAAGTTGTGATCTGCTGCTATATTTGCGTGTCTCATCGCACTTTCGAATAGTGCTTGGTCAGTCGGATATCCATACTTATCTAGTATGTCCTTTTCCAATGAACCAGAGTTTACACCTATTCTGATCGGAATACCACGCTCTTTGGCTGCTGTTAGTACTTTCTTTATCTTGTCAACGCTACCGATATTACCTGGGTTTATCCTAACTTTAGATACACCACCTTCGATTGCGCGAAGAGCGTAAGTATAGTTGAAGTGGATATCCGATACGATTGGTACGCTTACTTGCTTCACAATCTCGCCGATAGCATCGCACGCTTCCTTGTTGTTCACAGTTACTCTGACTATATCAGCACCAGCTTCTACGCATCTATGTATTTGCTCAACTGTTGCCTTTACGTCAGCAGTTTTTGTCTTAGTCATAGTTTGTACAGAAACCGGGGAACCACCACCAACTGGTATATTGCCCACCATAACTTTACGTGATTGTCTTCGAGGATACTGCACACTTTGTGGCATCTCTTCTTTCGGCTTGAATACGTCTAAGCCAATTATACCGTTTTTAGTTTCACTCATATTATAATCTTTTACTCAATTCGTTTAATATCAATTTTTCTCTTTCTGACAGGTTCTGATAACCAGAAGCCGAAATTTTATCTAAGATACTATCGACAGTATGTTGAGTTATCTCTTCACCATCAATTATATACGATTTACTACTCGTATCTGTTTCTTCTATTTTATAGTCATTGTCAGAGCTAGTCTTTTCCCAACTAACTTTGTAACGACTAGCTTCTTCTCTTGTTTTAGTTTTACCACCGAATGGGTTGCTACTGCCGCCTCCGTATTGCCCACCGAATTGACTATACCCTGCACTTGTACCTCTAACTCCAAATGATTTTATAAATGAATTCAGAAGCTTGTATATTCCAATTTGGTCGCCAAATTTTATTAGTAAGAACCCAGTTGCTGCACCACCTACGTGCGCTAAATGGGCTATACCATCGGTAGCGGAAGAGCCAGTAATTCCTAAGAATAGCTCTATACCTGCGTATATCATAACGAAGTATTTCGCTTTGATAGGGATAAAAATAGGGAAGATGAATATCTTTCTATCTGGGTTCATCATACCAAAGGCAAGTAATACACCAAAAACTCCACCAGAGGCACCTATCGTTGGGCCTGCGTGAATAGCTAATTGGACTAACCCAGCACCGATACCTGTTAGTAAGTAGTAAAATAAGAATCTACGGCTACCCCAGCTATTCTCTAACTCTATACCGAACATCCAGATCGCAAACATATTAAAAAATAGATGCCACAATCCACCGTGCATAAACTGGAAAGTTAATAATTGCCATGGCCAGAATGAATTCTCAGCGAATGAGAATGAAAAATTTGTAGTTTGGAGTGCAAAATAATTGAAGAAATATGCACTCATTGGCAATCCACCAATATATATTATCTCCATAACGAAGTATTGCAATATGAATACTGCAACATTTACCATCAGGATGAATTTGATTACGGGAGGAAACATTCCAAACCTTCCGCCACCAAATCCACTAGGTCTATTACCAAATCCGTTCATTTAACTCAATTTTTAATTCAAATTTATAATCTAATGCTTGACGCTTTAGATAAATAATTGTTTTTATCTTAGTGCTTCAATTCCAGGAAGTTTTTTACCCTCTAGAAATTCTAATGAAGCACCACCACCTGTCGAGATATGAGAAACTTTGTCTTCAAATCCCAATTTGCGAATAGCAGCTACAGAATCGCCACCGCCTACTATTGTGTTAGCACCTCTGGAAGTTGCTGTTGCTAATGCCTCCGCAACACCGATAGTACCTTTTGCGAAATTATCCATTTCGAATACACCCATCGGACCATTCCAAAGTACGGTATTAGAGTTTTCTATTAACTCTGCATAGTGTTTTGTGCTTTCTGTCCCTATATCTAACCCCATTCTGTCACTAGGAATATTATCTATTGAAACATTTTCAAACTCTGTATCATTTTTAAATTCTTTTGCAGCAACAATATCTGATGGTAAAATTAGATTTACATTATTAGCTTTTGCATCTAAAAGAATTTTCTTTGCCATTTCTAATTTATCATCTTCAACTAACGATTTACCAACCTCAATCCCTTGAGCTTTTAGGAATGTAAATACCATCCCGCCACCGATTAGTATATTATCGCATTTCGAGAAAAGATTTTCTATTACATCTATTTTACCAGAGACTTTAGCTCCACCTATAATAGCTGTAAATGGCTTTTTAGCATTATTAACAACGTCTTCTAAATATTCTATTTCCTTTTCGACTAACTTACCAGCGAATCGATTTTCAAATTTCTTAGCTGCAGCATAAGTGCTAGCGTGAGCTCTATGAGCAGTTCCAAAAGCATCGTTGACATATACATCACCTAATGAAGCAAGACTAGATGCAAAAACATCATCATTCGCTTCTTCTTCAGCATAGTATCTTAAATTTTCTAATAATACAACTTCACCTAGCTTTGCTTCTGACACAACTTGTTTTGCAACTTCAGTATTACAATCATTTGCAAAGTGCACTTTTGTATCTAATGAACTAGAAAGGTAGTTTGCAACGGGTCTGAGAGACATTTCTTTAACTTTAACACCTTTAGGACGACCTAGATGCGACATTATAATAGCCATGCCACCATCAGAAAGTATTTTCTTGATGGTGGGCATAGAAGCTACAATTCTTTTGTCATCAGTTATGTTCAAATTCATATCTAAAGGCACATTATAATCAACTCTAATAAGAGTTTTCTTGCCTTTAAAATCAAATTCATCAATTGTTCTAATCATTATAACTGCGTTGATATTTTTAAAACTAAATCTAAAATTCTATTACTATAACCAGCTTCATTATCATACCAGCCAACAACTTTAACATGAGTTCCATCAACTACATCTGTTAGTTGAGAATCGAATATACATGAGTGTCTATTACCAACTATATCAGAAGAAACGATCGGGTCAGTAGTGTATTCTAGTATTCCTTTTAATTCATTTTCTGAAGCTTTTTTGAATGCAGCATTTACTTCTTCGATTGTAACAGATTTTTCTAATACAACAGAAAAGTCAGTCAATGAACCATCAGGAATAGGAATCCTAACAGCATAACCATGTAACTTACCTTGTACTTTAGGATAAACTAATCCAACCGCCTTCGCTGCCCCAGTAGTAGTAGGTATAGCATTAACAGCTGCTGATCTTGCTCTTCTCAAATCTGAGTGAGGAAGGTCTAATATTCTTTGGTCGTTTGTGTATGCGTGTACTGTTGTCATAAATCCAGATTTCAAACCAAAGTTCTCATCTAATATTTTCACCATAGGAGCAAGGCAGTTCGTAGTACATGAAGCATTCGATATTAGCTTCTCATCACCAGTCAAATCACCATCATTTACACCTAGAACAATGTTTGCGTCCATTTGATCTTTTGCGGGAGCAGAAAGTACTACTTTCTTTGCACCAGATTTGAAATGTCTTGACATAGCTTCTCTAGTGCTAAACACACCAGTAGATTCTAATACTATATCTGGATTAACCCAAGGAATACCTTCTGGATTTCTTTCTGCAGATATTTTTATTTCTTTACCATTTACAACGATAGCACCTTCTCTAGCTTCTACTGTACCGGCAAATCTACCATGTACTGAGTCATATTTTAGTAGGTGAGCCAATGTTTTCGAATCGGTCAAATCGTTGATGCCTATTACGTCTATATCCAAATTCCTGTTATAAATTTCTCTGAAAGCCAATCTTCCGATTCGACCAAATCCATTGATAGCAAGTTTAACTGACATTATTCTACCTTTTTTTAATATAAGATTATAAATAGATTTCAAAATTAACAAATATTAGTATGTAAAGAGAATATTAGACCGAATTTATTGTTTTCAAAAAAAACCAGTAAAAATACTGAAGATATTAATTAAAAATACCGTATTTTAATCCTAATTCTTATTTAACATTTTATTTACTTATCTGGAGTTTGTTATGAAAAATCTATTACTAGTTCTATTATTTGTGCTGCCTATGGCACTATACTCTGCTTCACCAAGTTGTGCAGCAGGAACCGAAGTCTCACTTATCGATGCAAACGGTAAAGTTTTTAAAACAGGAAAATTTGATAATCGAGGTCAACTGACATTAGACGGGTTAGATGATGTTGCATATACTATAAGATTATCTAAGAATGGGCAAACTTGCAACTTGGACAAGCCAACTACAGGTAGATTTAGTGGTTTACCAACTGGCAAAAGACAACATAAACCAATTTCGTTCCGTATGAGTTCTCAAAATGGGAGTGCTGGGATATTCAGACCTTCTTCTGGTACATGGGCAACGGCAAATAAAAGTAGTACTAGAGATGCGGCTAGTGGTTTACCCACTGGTAAAAGACAACACGAACCTGTGAAAATTGCAAAAGAAATAGACAAGTCTTCAACTAAATCATCAGCTTCTGATGATGGGGAAGATAATGATTGTGATGATTTTGAAATATCTGTTACTGTATCTGTTGGCGGTGGTGGAGCTGGTAAAGCAGTTTTCCAGGATATGACTGTAACAAAATAATTATTTTACATTAAAGTTATTGAACTGCTTTAATTACAGTAAGTTAAGGATATAAACAAAGTATAATTTGGAGTTTGTAATGAAGAATTTAATACTATTAATAATATTTGTGCTACCTATGGCACTATACTCAGCGGCACCTAGCTGCTTAGAAGGAACAGTTGTATCAATTGTTGATGCAAAAGGTAAAGTAATCAGTTCTGGAAAGTTAAATAGTAAAGGAAGTTTGACCCTTAAGATAGGTGGGTCTGGTAGTGATGTAGATTGTGCTTGGGAATCCGCTAATGATATAAAGCTCACTAATAATGGTAAATCTATTCTTTTAGGTGTTAATAAGAAGAGAGGAGGAATCGACAAATCAACTCCATTGCTATTCAAAGCCAAAATATCAGACTATAAAGAAGGATCGGAGCTATTAGTTAGTCACGAAGCGGCACACGTAGTGCAACAAAAGGGTGGTGTTAATACCAAAGCAAATATAAATACTTCCAGATCTAATAAAAAGTCACAAAGACTAGACACAGACAGTGATGATGATGGATTAGGTGATAGCTGCGACGATGCAACTATAAGCGTTGCTTCTAAAGGTGACGGAAGAGTAGAAATACATGTAACTATTTTAAAATAAATTGAGAGTGAGAATTATGAAAAACATATTACTAATATTACTATTTGTGCTACCAATGGCACTTTACTCAGCGGCACCGCGCTGCTTAGAAGGAACAGTTGTATCAATTGTTGATGCTAATGGTAAAACTATAAAATCTGGAAAGTTAAATAGTCAAGGAAGTTTGACCCTAGATGGTGTTACTGATGCAGTATGGGATGTTAAGCTTACAAATAATGGAAAATCTATTGTATTGGGAGTCAATAACACTAAAGGCAGAATAGATAAAGCAACCCCAATGCTTTTTAATGCTAAAATTTCAGACTATAAAGATGGTGATGATCTAATATTAAGAAAAAGGCCAGGGAGAACTAAGTACAGTGACGTTACACTAGAAAGGAGTGAAGCTGGTATAGATGAAACTAACAGTTCTGAAAGAGCAGAAGCTAATATTAATACTTCTAGATCTAACATAAAGCAACAAAGAAATGTGGCTGATAGTGATGGGGATGGTTTAGATGATGACTGTGATGGTGCAACAATTGAAGTATCTACTAGTACTAATCGTGGTGGCGGTATTAAAATTAATATCAAAACTAAATCCAACTAGTAAATGAGTAAACAAATGAAAATAATAATAATAGCATTACTTATACTACCTTTTGTACTTTTTGCAGGTGACCCAATACCAGGGATAGGTATTACAGTAGAGCAATCCCCAAATGGTGTTGCTGTAAAAGGTAATACTAATGGTAGAGGTGAGTTTATCGCTACTGGATTGAAAGAAGGTGACTATAAAGTTACTATAGAAATGAATGGAGTTAGCAGCGTTATTGGTGACCAGGTAAATGAAAAAATCACTTGCCCTTCATCCAAATCTACAGCTAGAATTAAACCAATCAGTATTGACTTATCTACTAAATCTATGTATCTATCTAAGAAAGGATATGATTATTATGCTTCAAAGTCTCGTGAAGCTGGTAGTGGTATGGCAACAGGCAGAAGACAACATAAGCCAGTTTCAAAGACTAATGGATCAGAGAATGGTTTGAGTAAAGCGGATGCAGGTAAAGCGATAGGCCGAAATGTAGATGAATCATCTGATGGTGTAGATGATGATTGTGACGGAGTAGTTGAAATTACACCTATGAAAGGTGGGCAAATAAAAGTTAAAGTTACCTGTAAATAAATGAAGATTTATCTATTTATTATTGTCTTTCTTTTAATCGGCTCTTTTGCATATTCGCAAGAGGACTCTACTGCTGTTGTCATTGAAGATGAAATAATTGATTCATTAGACAATTCTGAAGATTATCAAGAAGAAGAAATTAAAGAAGAGAGTGAAAGCGTGATTGATTTCATGCTTTCACCAACTCTTGGTTTCAATCTCCAAAGTACTAGCTACGAGAGGGGAGAAGAGACTATAAGCGCACAATGGCTTGGTTCTCTTCGTTCTAAGCTAGATATATATGGTAGTACATTCAATTTCAATTCAAGTGTAACTGCACAATATGGTCAAATAATCTCCAAAGAGGATACTCCTGTTACTACCCAAGATAATCTGATGGTCTCAATTATGCCATCTATGAGTCTTTTCGAGAAATTGCAGCTTAGATTATTCCTAGATAATGTACTTCAGACATCAATGGATGAGAACGACAATTACGGCAACCCAATATCATTTTTGGATCCCGCTTACCTTTATCATACACTTTTCGTTGGACAAGACTATAATTGGGCTAATGATGAAAACACTTCAAGTTTCAAAATTATATATGGTGTTGGTTATGCTGTGCAGCAAACTTATACAGATAAATATGTTTTAGAAGAAAATAAAGATTTTATAATAGATGATAATAACCCACTTTCGGATGTACAAAGTCACTTCACTTTAGAAACTGGTTATAGTGGAATATTAAAGTTTACTTATGATACTATGCTCGCTGATGATTTCTCATTCTATACTGATTTCAGTATTGCTGCTATTACGAAAGATTCTTTCTTCGAAGACGTGAGTAAAGTCTCGGTGAATGGAATATTCTTTACAACTCTCAAATACAAATACTTCAGCTTGCAATACTCTGCTAATTTGACTTACGATGAGCAGATATATAGCCACCGTCAATTGGAACAAACTTTAGTGTTTGGGTTTACACATACATTTAATTTCTAATATTCTTCAACATTTTCATTTAGTAACAACTTTTTGATTATTTTAATTTTTTGAAATTTTAAATAAAACAAAATGAAATTATTAAATTGTACCCTTGTATTCCTCCTACTTTTTTCTATATCACATATTCCACTACTATCAGATGATGAAGATGAGGAGGATATGATGCATAAAATAGACTCAGTCTATGAATTCGAGCAGATAATCAATGTAGAAACAACTGATGTAAAGAACCAAAACAGAACTGGTACTTGCTGGACTTTTGCAGGTAATTCATTTATAGAAACTGAGTTACTACGTGAAGGAAAGGGCGAAGTTGATTTGTCTGAGATGTTTATTGTTAGGAATATGTATCCCGAAAAAGCAGACTTATACGTTCGCTATCATGGTACAACACAATTCGGTGAGGGTGCTTTGACCAATGATGTTATGCGTTCGATAGCAAAATACGGAGTAGTCCCAGAATCAGAATACTCTACTCGTCCTGAGAATGGATATCTAAATCACGCAGAAATGTCTGGTATTTTGGAAGATATGCTAAAAAGAGTAGTTGCTACTGATGCGAGCAATAGAACAACAAAATGGAAAAAAGCATTCGATGCAGTTCTGGATGTGTATATGGGCAAAGCTCCTACTAAGTTCAAGGTAAATGGTGTGGAATATACTCCATTAACTTACAGAGACCACCTGGGTATAGATACTAAGCAATTTGTTGATGTTACTTCGTTCACACATCATCCATTTTACGATAAATTTGTTCTAGAAGTACCCGATAATTTCTCACATGGAGAATTCTATAATGTGCCTATGACTGAAATGCTAGAAATCACTGAAAAAGCATTGGAGAATGGCTATTCAGTTGATTGGGGTGCCGATGTATCGGAACCATCATTTGAGTCGAAATATGGCTTGATTATTAACCCCGCAGATATGAAGCAAATGATTCTAGATAAAGATAAACTAAAATGGGATTCTATATATACAGAGCTAGATATCACACAGGATATACGCCAAGAAGACTTCGATACTTATCTTACTCAAGATGATCATGGTATGCACATAGTTGGCATAGTAAAAGATAAATTGGATAGAAAATACTTTGTTGTGAAAAACTCTTGGGGAACTAAGAAAAGAGGTCACGATGGATATCTTTATGTTTCGTACTCATACTTTATGCACAAAACCACAGGTATAACTCTTAATAAAAAGGGAATTCCAGCTAATATCAAATCTAAAATGAAATTGAAGTAATATGACAGTACAAGAGTTTCTAAAAGATCTAACGCCTGAACAAAGAGCTGCAACACTGAAGTTCGATGATGATGTTTCAGTTACAGCTAATGCAGGTTCTGGTAAAACTACTTTATTAGTAAGAAAATATCTGTATTTGCAGCTATTTCATCCTGATAAGTTTAATTATAAGAATATAGTAGCTATTACATTTACAAATAAAGCTGCATCTGAAATACGGAAGAAAATCAGAGAAACGATTGTAAGTTTATTCAATAAAACTAAGCCATTTGAAAATATAGAGCTTGATAAAAAGCAAATAGAAATACTTGACAAGATAAACAGAAACCTTGTAAACTTAGAAGTTGGGACAATCCATAAATTTTGTAGAGGTTTAATCAAAGATCATGCATTTAGAGCAGGATTAGAGCCAAACTTCTCGGTATTGGACGAGAATGAAAAAAGCATAATGCTCACAAGAATCATTAATGACGTTCTAGGTGAAATCGATAGTCCAAACTATACCCACATAGCAAAATCAATTCTTTTCTTAGGAGTTCAAGATACAGTTTCGCTTATACTTTCACTTGTATATAAACAAGTACATCTGGATAAGCAACAACGGTTCTACGAGCAAGACAGCCAGACAATAATCAATAAATTTCTAACCCAAACAAAAGAGAATAATAAAAAGTTTATATTTGGAATGCTGAATAAATTAAGAGAAGAATGTACAACTGTAAGTATCCTAAAGGATAAAACAATAGAAAAATTACAACCAGTGGTTGATGATTTCTATTCCGAAGAGTTATATAATTCCACTAGTCTTGAAGAAATATTAGTAAAGCTACATAATCTAAGAGGAGTTAAGGAAGGTAATAGTCTTGCCGTTAAAAAAATAGTTGGTCCCATTGCATTTGGTGAGTTCGATTCGTTAATTAGTAATTTCAATGATATAATAGAAGGAACAAGTGAAGAAAGCAAATCACTTCTCGAGAATAGAATTGAAATTGGTTTAGCACTGACGGTATTAACCAAAGAAGTAGCTGAGCGTTATTCAGTACAGAATTATAAATCTAATAAAATTGACAATGATTCAACAATTGATATAGCGGTAGAATTGCTCAATATTCCTATAGTAAAAGAGATAGTGCAAGACGAACTAGCTTATGTGATGATAGATGAGTTCCAAGACACGGACGATCGACAACTTGCTATTGCGAATCTGATTCGCGATACGGGTGAAGTCAAGATATTCGTAGTGGGGGATGATAAACAGAGCATTTATCGTTTCCGTAATGCTGATGTTCGAGTATTCAAGAATTTGCGTAGTAAATTAGATCATGCTAATAGATTAGAGCTTAATACTTCTTTCCGTTCAGATTTGGAGATTAATGCCTTTGTGAATGATTTATTCTCACCATATATGAACTCTTCAATTAGTGAATTTGATATTGATTATCAATCTATAGTTTCATTCCACTCTGAAGTAAATAACGATTTTAAGAAAATCAATATAATGCTTTACGATAACAGAGGAGAGACTAAGGAAGCAGATGGAAAAGTAGGATCTTATAATCAACTTATGAAATCTATCGACTATCTGATTAATGAGAAAGGTGCACAACCAGAGGATATCTGTATATTATCAACTAGTACCACTCATTTTCCTCCGATTACAAAGTTACTAGCTGAAAAAGGTTTAGAGTATAATGTTATGGCTGGTAAAGGATTCTTCGACAAAAATGAAGTCAAAAGTTTGATTTCCTATATTCAGTTTATTGAATCTCCTGAAAATGATATGCTTTGTGCTGCCGCTTTGAAATCTTCTTTGTTTAATTATTCGGATAATGATTTATTTACAATTGGTAAAAACACAAATAACGAACTCACATTCTGGCAGAAATTTCAGGAATACGCTGGTAAAAGTGATAACCCCTTAGATAAAGAAATATCAACTTTACTTGATAAATCTATACAGCTATCCAATAAGCTACCTTTATCGAATATTATAATTAAAGTAATAGATGAATCAAACTGGAATTATTTTTATCAAAGTGATAAGAACCAAGCAACAGTATTCCGTAATCTATATAGATTTATGGGGTATGTTAGTGCCCTGGAAGATAGGGCTTATGGTAGTTTGGGGCAAGCATTCGAGCTACTTGATTATGATTTTATGAGAAATAATAAATCGGAAGATGTAGGGAAAGCAGAAAAGGCGATTAAGCTATCGACTATACATAGTGCTAAAGGGCTGGAATTTCCTCATGTTATAATCTTAGATTTCGATCTGATTAATATTCCCAAAGGGGCTATCAATAGCTCATCATTCGATGAAGGTTATGGATATACGATGAAAATTCCAACTTCAATCGAAAATTATCATGAGTTCGCAACGAGTGAAACAATAATTGACTTAATGATAAAAGAAAGCAATAACATAGCTGCAAAAGCTGAGAACTTACGTGTACTCTATGTGGCAGCTACACGTGCTGAGAAATCTCTGCATCTGATTATGAAAAATGGAGAGTCATCGAAACCAATAGTCGAGTTACAAAGAATATTCAATGATTTTAAATCATCTCCTGAACTAAAAAAGCTAAGTTCTATTGTTTTATACAAGAAAGATGAGACTAACGAACGCAAAGATTTCGAATACTCAATCCATACAGATTCTGAGTTCTCTGCAATAAATGAATATACTTTCAACGTAGAAAGAAAAGAAAAAAAGATTGACCCCGATGCCGTGAGATATATAGGAACAGTAGAAGCGCTGGAGAAAGAGATTAGTTTTAGTGCTACAAAGCTGGCTATGCTACAAGATATTCGGAACAAAGAGAAATTCAAGGAAGTTTATATATTTGGTTTACCTATTCTAAAACCTTCAACTTTGAATTACGATAAAGAAGAATTTGTAGAAATTGAAGATAGTAAAACTTCTGATGGTACTGATTATGGTATTTTCTTCCACGCTCTAATGGAGAATATAAGCACAATACTCAGTATTGATAATACAATTAATGGTGAAGAATTAGAAAATGTGCTTACTAACACAGCTTTGCAATACCAAATCAAAGTCAAAAGTGGTGACATAAATAAGTTGACTATTGATTTACAAAGAGTATTAGATTCTGAATTCATTAGTAACCATCAACAATTACTTAGGGAGTCGCTAAAAGAATTCGATTTGAAATTAGCTTTTGGTGATCATACTCTTACAGCTATTTATGATGCTATTAGTTTCGATGGAGGAAATGCTGAAATATGGGATTGGAAAACTAATAATTTCCATGCTGGTGATACCCTTGAATCGAAAGCGAATAAATACTCACTTCAGATGAATATGTATGCTCTTTTTGCATTTAGATATAATGAAAATATTGAGAGGGTAAACTCGCGTCTATTTTTTATCAATAAACTAGAAAATAATGGTAATGATGAAGATTGGATTTATAACAAAACCTACACTAGAGCTGACATATCGAGATTGCAAATAGAAATTGCAGAGCTGATTGGTGTTATCAAAGGTAGGTATCCAAACACTTATCCAGTAGCACCAGTAGATTTAAGCGAATAGTTCCCCTATTCTCTTTTAAATTTGAATGTCATAACTTTTTCGCCACTACTTATTGTTGCTATGAGTGAATCACCCTTTCTGGTGTACTCTATTAGCTTGGGAAATTCATTCTCTCCATTGTAAAAGCTAACTTTTCGTATAGAATCTACAATCATTTTGAAAGTAGTAGGATTTTTTTTTCTACTTGGCTTAGCTATATAGAAAAAATCATCTTCAAATTTGATTATCCTCAACTCTTCCCTGCCCAATGTATCGCCATTGTCATTAGTGCTTATGGAAAATCCTTCCATTATATTTTCGCTCTTGCCATCCCAATGCTCATATATAGTAAAGCCATCACCTCGCATATACCAATCGCCGCTCAACCAATCAAAATTGATGAAATCTTCACGTTTTGTACTATCTTTTAGGGCAATGCTAAAGAATATTAATAATGCACTAACTATTGCTAACATCATAATCATGTATTTTCTGTTAAATCTCAATTATTGCCTCCGCTTCAATCTCTACTAAATACTCATCTCTAATCAAACGAGAAACCTCAACCATAGTTGTTGTTGGTTTTATATCTTTGAAAAATTCACCGTGAACATTACCTATTTCTTCCCATCTATTGATATCTGTAGTAAATATCCTAGTTCTTACTATAGCTTCCAATCCATAACCGAAATAGTCCATAATTGCTTCAAATCTTTCGAGAATTACTCTCGTTTGATAACCAGCATTATCTAAACCAACAGGATTACCTTCATCATCATTAGCTACTGTTCCAGAAATATAAATATTATTCCCAACTCGTTTAGCTCTACAATAGCCAACTTTTTCAACCCAGTCATTTTTGTCTAAAAAAATGTTTTTCATATCTTTTACTTTATTTATTATAAAATGTTATTTTGTATAAGTGGTGTCATAAATATTAGAAAAATATGAAAATAATTCTAATAATATTTGAATCTGCACTATATTTCTAATTTGAAATTTGAGTTGAAGTGATAATTGGAATTTAAAGCATACCAGTAATTATACATATTTAATACACTATTACTAGAGTAAATACATCTTTACGATTGTTGAATTTTACAAAAATCATATCGAAATTTAGTTCATGTTTACTGATAGTGAGTTTTCTCTCTATTAGTTTCGGTGGATTACTACTTCATTCGCATGAATATAAAAAAACTAATTCTGGAATCGCATTAGATGAATTTCATCATTTAAGCTATGAGACTTGTGCAAGATGTGAATTCTTGAAGAATTCACATTATAATCTGTTTCTACATAATCAAAATAGTAAGTTAACTCCTATAGTCAAAGAATATTCTTTATTTCAATTTAAAGAATATTTACCTATAAACCTCATACAACTAGTTGGCAGAGCTCCACCTTCAACCCTCGTTTAAATCAAATTTTATATTTTTTATTAATTTTTAATTTATTGAGGTTATTATGAAGTTGATTAATTCAGCTATTCTGTTTTCTATTCTATTCTTTTCTTTTTTATTTGTTAGTTGCGATAATTCTGATTCAGTAACTCCATCAGAAAATCATTTCGAAGCAGCAGGTTATATTATTAAAAATGAAGCTGATTCTACGGTTTTCAAAGTATTGAAAGGTCAGGTTGATAATACAATAGCGGAAACATTTGTATTAATGTTGGCTGACGGCAGTCACAAATACACTGTCGAATTTCTTGATGAAGAAGGTAATAATATTGGTATCCCAGAACACGATGATCATGGGGAAACAGAAGAAGAGGAAGAACACGAAGAACACGAATTAAATTTTGAAATCGAAGACATTAATTTAGCTCAGTTCGATATTACTGAATGGGAGATAAATTTAAGTCCTCTCAAAGTTGGTAAAACAAATTTCAGAATCCAGATTCTACACGAGGGGCATCCTGACTTTACTTCGCCTTATGTCCCAATGGAAATAAAATGACAATTGCTGAAGCTCAAAAGCAGGTTGACGATTGGATAAAAGAAAACGGCGTCCGCTACTTTAGTGAAATGACTAATCTTGCTATACTCACCGAAGAGGTCGGTGAGTTAGCGAGAGTTTTTGCTAGAAAATACGGCGAGCAATCATCAAAAGAATCCGATGAGAAGTATAACGAAGCGGATGAAATGGCTGATATTCTATGGGTGTTACTTTGCCTAGCCAACCAGACGAATGTTGACCTAACAGAAGCTCTCAAAAAGAACTTTGAGAAGAAGACCGCAAGAGATAAAGACCGTCATAAAAATAACCCAAAACTGAAATAGTGAAAATACTTTTATTATTCTTTCTGTCTATTACTATTCTTACAGCGAAACCTATAATAGGGACTGTATATGATAGCTTTACTAATGAACCTGTGTCTGATGTAAAGATTATAATCAACATCAAAGAGAGTGTATCATACACAGATAAATCTGGTAGGTTTGAGTTAGAATTAGGTGAGAAAACTCATATTGATTTTATCAAATCTGGTTATATAGAAAAGCACATGAACATAACTTTAGATTATGATTCTATTTCCGTTTTTCTTACTCCGCTTAGCTATGAGTATAACGATATTACCATATTAGGCTCTTTGAATAAGCAACAGAATCTAAAAACTATAAGCCAATCATCAATAAACGAGAATTCAAGTAAAAGTCTTTCAGAATTGCTAAATAATAAATTGGGAATTTCCACTTCCGAAATGGGGGAGGCTGTATCCAGACCAGTTGTTAATGGGCTTTCGGGAAATAGATTGTCTATTATTAATGATGGATTCAAATCTAAGGACTTATCGAGCAATTCGCCCGATCACGCACAAGCACAAACACTAAATGGATTAGATAAAATCACTATCCTTTCGGGAACAGATTTAGTAAGATATGGCTCATCACTAGTCGGTAGTGCAGTACAAACGGAGAGTAATTTTAATATAAAGAGTACTATAATCAGTAATAGCAACTTAGTTTCTGGTACATTTGCAAGTGTCAATAATAAGTTCAGTATTTCTACCAAAAATCAATTTAGTGATATACTCAATGGCTTCGTGTTAGATGGTGTCTATACTAAAGCTGGTGATGTTAGCTCACCTGAGGGTGTATTAAACAATACAGATTATGAACTTTACGAAGTTTCTACAGGATTATACTACCAAGCTGGAGAGTTTAGTTTTAACCCATACCTCTCTACTTTTGGTAAGAAATACGGAATACCTGGCGGTTTCGTTGGTGCTCACCCCAAAGGTGTGGATATAGAAATGCAGAGGAATACTATGGGTTTCAACTCAGAGTACCACACTCACGGTTCTGTAATAGACAAGTTGAAACTTGATTACGAAAGAAGTTTTTATGATCATAAGGAATATGAGAATAGTGGCCTAGTTGGTGCACAATTCCGATTCGTCTCTAATTCAGTTCGGTTTGAGCTGGAACAACATCAAGGAAGCATTCTTAAGAATGGATATATAGGTTTGCAACTCACTAAAAAAGATAATGAACTAGGTGGTTTTGTATTCATCCCTAATAATCAATATACGTTGATGTCTGCCTACTTCAAAGAAGATATAAACCTAATAGAGAATCTGGCTCTACGCTATGGTGCGAGATATGATATTACAAAAGTTGATTTGGATAGTCCATATCTTTTCCAATCGCAGATAGTAAATAATAGAGATTTCTCATCATTTTCTAATGCATTGTCTCTTGATTATAATGCTTCTGATAATTTAATATTTTCATTCGATCTATCATTGTCTAACAGAGCACCCGAACCCGAAGAGTTATTCTCTAATGGGCCTCATTTAGCAGCATATTCTTATGAAATTGGTAATCCGAATTTGGAGCTTGAAAAGTCTATTTCTTATTCATTGAAATCGCAATATAATACCCAAGATTTCACTTTTGGGGCGGAGGTATTCTATTACGACTACTCTAATTATATAACACCTATGGCAACAGCTGATACTAATTATAGCACTTTGCTTCCTATATACAAGCAGACAAATATGGCTGCCGAATTGTATGGAATAAATCTAAACTCTGAGTATATATTTAGCAATTCGCTATCTATAAATTCAAATGTGAGTTATACCATTGGTAAGGAGAGCATCAATGGGAATAACCTACCACTAATTCCACCGTTGGCAATGAACGTTGCACTTAACTATAAATTGGATGATTGGTATTTCAGCGTCAATACAAAGATGGCTACTAGTCAAGAGAAGACAGGGCAATTCGAAAATAGAACTGATGGATATGCTGTTCTAAATGCTGAAGTAAAGAAAAATATAGATTTAGGAGGGAATATGCTTGCTGTAATGTTAAATTTCAACAACATCACTAATCAAGTATATAGAAATCATTTATCAAGAATCAAATCAGTTTACCCTCAGCCCGGGTTTGGTACCGAGCTGACAGTAAATTATTATTTTTAATCTTTTTTCTTAATTAAGTTTAGTCCCAAATCAGAAAGTTGAGTTGTATCAACAGTAGATGGTGAGCCATCCATAAGTGATAATCCACTAGTTGTTTTAGGGAATGCAATTACGTCACGGATATTTTCAGTGCCAGTTAGTATCATCACTAATCTATCTAGTCCGAAAGCTATACCACCGTGGGGAGGAGCTCCGTATTGCAATGCTTCTATTAAGAAACCGAATTTATCATTCGCATCTTCTTTGCTCAATCCTAATGCTTCGAACATTCTCGATTGCAATTCTTGATCGTGGATTCTAATACTTCCGCCACCTACTTCAGCACCGTTGATAACCATATCGTAAGCTATCGAGCGAACTTTCTCAGGGGCTACGTCCAATTTGTCCAAATCATTGAAATTAGGTGATGTAAACGGGTGATGCATAGCATATACAGCTCCTGTCTCATCATCTTTTTCGAATAGAGGGAAATCAGTCACCCAACTAAAGTGAAAGTCATTCTTTACACTTTCAAAAATACCTGTACGCTTTGCTATCTCTTGTCTCAAAGCACCTAATATAGTATAACATCTTGACCAGTTATCCGAAGAGATTAATAGCAAATCGCCATTTTCGGCATTAACCTTAATTTTAATAGCTTCTATTACTTCTTCTGATAAGAACTTAGCTATTGGAGAATTTACACCTTCTTCGGTGAATTTCATCCAAGCTAATCCTTTAGCTCCATAATTCTTAGCTACATCTGTAAGATCATCTATGTTTTTTCTTGAATAATCAGCACAACCCTTAGCGTTTAGTACTGCTACTTGGCCCCCATTGCTTACAACATCCGTGAAGACTTTGAAATCGCAATTACTTACTTCATCAACAATAGATACTAACTTCAAATCGTAACGCAAATCGGGCTTATCACTACCGTAATTTTCCATAGCTTCTTTGTAAGTCAAACGTGTGAAATCACCGATTTCATAGCCAAGTATGTCTTTCCATACACTTTTGATATAACCTTCACCGATTGAGATTATGTCTTCCATATCCACGAATGACATTTCAACATCCACTTGCGTGAATTCTGGCTGTCTATCCGCTCTCAAATCTTCGTCACGGAAGCATTTTACTATTTGCATATAGCGGTCAAAACCAGCGACCATACTTATCTGCTTGAATATCTGTGGAGATTGTGGCAATGCGTAGAACTTACCTTTGTTCATTCTACTTGGTACTAAGAAATCTCTAGCACCTTCTGGTGTAGATTTCATCAGTACTGGAGTTTCTATTTCTATGAAGTTTTCTTGTTCGAAGTATCTGTGTGTTGTCTGATAGACTTTATTTCGAACAATGAATTTGTCCTGAAGATATGTTCTACGTAAATCTAAGTATCTGAATTTCAGTCTTAGCTCTTCGCTTACTTCTGTTTTACTATTTATCTCGAATGGAGGTAGTTTTGATTTGCTGATAATCCCAAATTCACTCATTAGAACTTCGATATTACCAGTAGGCATATTGCTGTTTTTGTTTTCTCTTTCTCGAACAGTTCCTTTTATCCATAGCACGTCTTCCGAGCGTACTTCGCGTGCTTTTTCTTCTAATTCGGGGTACACTTCTGGCAATACTACTACTTGAGTAATACCGTATCTATCCCTCAAATCGAAGAATATTAGACTCCCCAAATCCCTTCTTACATTCACCCAACCGTTAAGTATAACTTCTTGCCCAATATGTGATTCGTTCAGATCACCACAAGTAACTGTTCTTTTTTGAAAATTCATTAGAATACCAATTTTTTCTATTTCGTAAATACATTAGCTACAAAATTCGTAAATTTTTCACAATTAGGGCATTAAGTGGATTAATTATTTCTTAATAGTTGTATTGTGATTGGTTTTACTCTTAGATTTGTTTAGTGGTTTCACATCTATTATTCGTCCATGACCTGGCAAAATAAAGTCAGCAGGCGATACATCCAAATCTCTAAGCCCTACAATTAGTGAGTCTATCGGAGCCCTCATAGCATCGCTGGCTTGCTTGAATGTACCGAAGTGAATTCCCATGCTCTTCTGCGATTCTAACTCTTTGTGAGCCATTACTGCTTCTCTTGCATCTTGGTGCACTTCTGCCATAAAGAATCTCGGTTCTATAGGGGCGATTGGTAAAATTGAAAATCGCATAGCACCGTATTTCTCTTTTAGCATTTGATAATGAATTCCAAATCCAGTATCACCAGCAAAGTAAACAGGCCCTTCTGATGTTTCAAACATATATCCACCCCAAAGAGTAACATTCCTATCGATTGCACCTCTATTCGCGAAGTGCCTAGCCGGAACAAAAGTAACAGTTCTACCCTTAATATTCAATGTATCCCACCAATCCATATCTCGCGAGTTTGGAAGCTCATTATCCACGAATATCGGTTTATTACCAAGAGGGTAGAGAATAATCGGGTCGAATTTTTCTTTTAGCATTTTCAGAGTAGCGAAGTCCATGTGGTCATAGTGATTATGACTAATTACAACTACATCTATATGGGGCAATTTATCAAAATCTATTCCTGGTGCTCGTCTTCTTTGTGGGCCAATGGGTTTAACAGGAGTTGTGTATTCTGACCATACGGGATCAGTCAATACATTGATTCCATCAAATTGGATTAATGTACTTGCGTGATTGATAAATGTAACCTTCAGCTCGCCATCCTTAGTCGTTGCAGGCGGATTGCAGGGGATGTTCTGAGGATAGAAATCTGCCCAATAACCATCGGTTCTAGAAATGAAAAACCACATCAAATCCCAATAATTGAAACCGTCTGATCTATCCAAATTATGGAAGTTCTCACCATCAAAATGGTCAGACTTCTCACCTTTGTAAGGCGGTACAGCAAAAAAACAAGAGCTAAGAAAAATAGCAATAAAACTGATTAAAATTGAATTTCTGATTGACATATATAGTTTGATATTTACAAAAAAGAATAGACAACTAAAAGGGCTTGAAATTGTATTGGAGGTAATGAGCATGATAGAAATGTAGAGACGTATTGCCTGTACTTAGCGAAGCCGAAGTGCTTACGTCTCCAAACGTAATTGTCACAGCGGAGACTGAAAGGACGTGGCTGTCATATAATCCCACAAAACGTACTTTGATCTGTCTCTATAATCTAATTAATTTAATACAATAAGTTAGGTGTAAAGGTGTCAAGTTCGTAGAACTTGACACCAAATCAGTATAAAAATCAACACACAGCCCATAAGAAAATGTCCAGTTTTTTAATTAATAAACTGGACATTTACAGTGCTTTTTATTAGATTGCAATATGAGCCAAGTAACTAAAAATATTTCAGATAGAATAGATAGATTCCCAAAAGGATTTGTATTCACCTATGACGATTTTACCCCAGAGGTGGACAACAAAGAAGCAACTATTAAAGCCCTAAATAGAATGGCTAAAAGTGGAAAAATTAGTAAGCTAAGTAAGGGAAGATTCTATAAACCAGAATTAGGTAAACTGGGTGAATTGCCACCTCCAGTACAGCAAGTTGTAAAAGATTTATTAGAATCTGACGGTAAGATAATTGGCTATATTACTGGGTATAGTATTTTCAATCAGTTGGGATTAACAACGCAAATAAGTAATAAAATTCAAATAGGTCGTAAGGAGACCCGACCGAGTATAAAGAGGGGCTTTTACTCAATTAGTTTTATAAAGCAAAAGAATACAATTACTAAAGAGAACATTTATTTACTTCAATTGTTAGACTCAATTCGATTGATTAAAAAGATTCCTGACTCAACTTCAGAATCTATTATATCAAGACTCTTATTTTTATTAAGTGAATTGCACATTAAAGAAATTGAACCTATTATTAAATTGTCTCTGAAATATCCTCCTTCTACAAGAGCATTATTAGGTGCCTTATTATCTGAAAAATATCATTTTCATGTAACGGGGAAGTTAAAAAGATCTCTAAATCCAATCACTACTTATCGGCAAGATGATGCTAATAAAGTTTTAGAATTTACTGAATATTGGAATATTATATGAAGTTACATCTGAATAAATCACTATTTGAAGAGGCGATAAGGAAAACTGCTGAGTTATATAGAATTTCAGAAGTTTATATAGAAAAAGATTATTGGGTGACGTTTGCTTTATATATCCTTTTCAATAGTGAGTTCAAAGATGAAATTGTATTCAAAGGTGGGACTTCATTATCAAAATGCTATGGAATAATAAAGCGGTTTTCTGAAGATATTGATTTGATTGTATTAGATAGAAGTAAGTCAAGTAATGAAATCAAAAGAAAGATTAAAGCAGTCACTAATAAAGTATCTGAGCAACTTGACGAAGAAGAAATAATAGGATTGACTAACAAAAAAGGAAGAGTTAGAAAAATTGTATATAACTATCCAAAATCAATTGAAGGTAAATTAGGTCAAGCACGAAATAAGATTGTCTTAGAAGTCTCTGCTTTTAGTAAAAGTGAGCCATTTCAAGAAATGAATATTAGTCCTTTTGTTTTTACGATGCTTCAAAATGAGAACTTTGATGATTTAATTGACGAATATAATCTTTTACCTTTTAAAGTAAAAGTACTCGGTCTAGAGAGAACTTTGTGTGAGAAAATAATGAGTTTAGTTAGATTCTCTTATGGTGAAAACCCCATAGAGAACCTAAAAAAGAAAGTTAGACATTTGTATGATATTCATTTATTATTGGAATTTAATGGAATTAATAAATTCTTTTTTTCGGAAGAATTTGATAAAATGCTATTAAGTGTTAAAGATGATGATAAAATTAATCAACTTAATGAACAATGGTTGAAATTTCATCCTAGAGAAGCCATTATATTTTCAAATTCAGAATATATTTGGGAACAGATAAGAAAAGATTACTCTAATGATTTTAAAGACTTCGTTTATGGTGAGTTACCACATGAAAATTTGATATATTCGACAATCCAAAAAATAAGTGAAAGACTCAGAAATATAAATTGGGACTAAAGTACATAGTGTTAGAGTTTCAAATCATCTGTCGGTTTGGAATGACACGACACAACATAAAAAAGCCATTCAGTTCTTAATCGAATGGCTTGTAAAATTCTAGCTTGTCTTTATAAGATCAATATAACAATGGTGCGATTACCAATGCTACTACTGACATCAACTTGATTAGGATGTTGATTGATGGTCCAGAAGTATCTTTGAATGGATCACCAACTGTGTCACCAGTTACAGCCGCTTTGTGAGCTTCCGAACCTTTGACTAGTTTAACTCCATCTACTTCGTAACCTTCTTCTATCATCTTCTTAGCATTATCCCATGCACCACCTGCGTTCGATTGGAATATAGCCATCAATACACCAGATACGGTTACACCAGCTAATAGACCACCAAGTGTAGTTGCTCCGAAAGCAAACCCAACTACAACAGGAGCTAATACTGCTAATAGACCTGGTAGAACCATTTCCTTGATTGATGCTTTAGTAGAGATTTCAACACATTTAGCATACTCTGCAGCGCCTTCAGCTTTGTCATAAGTTGCTTTTTCTTGCTCTGACCATTTGCTTTGGTCATGACCTTTAGTACGCATAATTTCTAATGCATTTTTCAATGCAGGAATGTCTCTGAATTGTCTTCTTACTTCTTGAATCATTGCCATTGCAGCACGTCCAACAGCATTCATAGCCATAGCCGAGAATACAAATGGAAGCATAGCACCTACGAATAGACCAGCCATTACAGTAGGAGTCATTATGTCTATACTTGTTAGTAGTGAATCTGGATGCGAGATATTGTATGAAGTCGTGAATGCCGCAAATAGTGCCAATGCTGTCAATGCAGCAGAAGCGATTGCAAATCCTTTACCGATAGCAGCAGTAGTATTACCAACTGCGTCTAGTTTGTCAGTTCTTTCTCTAACCTCTTTCGGTAGTTGAGCCATTTCAGCAATACCACCAGCATTATCAGAGATAGGGCCGTAAGCATCAACTGCTAACTGAATACCAGTTGTAGATAACATACCTACTGCAGCTATTGCAATACCGTATAAACCAGCGAATTCGAATGATAATAGAATAGCTGCTGCGATTAATAAAATCGGTATAGCTGTTGACATCATACCAACACCCAAACCAGCGATTATATTCGTAGCAGAACCTGTCATTGATTGTTTTACTATGCTGATTACTGGTTTAGTACCAGTACCAGTGTAATATTCAGTTACTTTACCTACACCTAAACCAGACAATAGACCAACTATTGTTGCCCAGAATACACCCATAGAAGTAAACACGAAATCGTTACCCGGTATAGACCATGATTGTGGTAAAAGGTTAGTGATTAGGAAATAAGATACAACTAACATACCTCCTGCAGCACCAAATTCACCAATGTTAAGAGCCGTTTGTGGATTACCACCTTCTTTTACTTTTACGAAGAATGTACCTAAGATAGATACAATAATACCAGCTGCAGCTAAGAACAACGGTAGTAATACCGCACTCAATGAGCCAAATGCTAGTCCTTCAAATTCAGAGAGTCCGAAGAATGCAGCTCCCAATACCATCGTTCCGATGATAGAACCTACATAAGATTCGAAAAGGTCAGCTCCCATACCTGCTACGTCACCAACGTTGTCTCCAACGTTATCAGCGATAGTTGCTGGGTTCAAGGGATGATCTTCAGGAATGCCAGCTTCTACTTTACCTACAAGGTCAGCCCCAACGTCAGCGGCTTTAGTATAGATACCACCACCAACACGCGCAAATAGTGCGATAGATGATGCACCAAATGAGAATCCAGTTACAATTGATATAACCATATTCACATCGCCAACTTGCTCAACACCATGTATAGAACTGAATAGTATGAATAAACCACCAAGTCCTAATACACCCAAACCAACAACACCCATACCCATAACAGAACCACCAGTAAAGGCAACAGCCAATGCTTTGTTAAGTCCAGAAATAGCAGCGTTAGTAGTTCTTACGTTAGCAGCAGTAGCCACTCTCATGCCGATAAAACCGGCAAGTGCAGAACATAAAGCTCCAACTATGAAAGATACTGCAACCATCGGAGATGAGTTTGCAGATGTACTTCCTTGCCATGCTAATAGTATAGCTACAACAATTACAAATACGCTAAGTACTTTGTACTCAGCTTTTAGGAATGCCATAGCACCCTCTTGGATAAACTTAGCGATATTTTGCATTTTCTCGCTACCTGGGTCTTGTTTGTTTACCCAAGCTGATTTGACAAATGTAAATAGCAATGCTATCACACCAGCCAAGGGAATCAGATATATTAATGAGTTCATAGTGTAAATATGTTATTTAATTGAACAATAGATTATTTATTTGCAATTTTAATAGCTGAAAAATTAAGCATTTTTAATGATTGATAAAAATATGTGAGTAATTTATAGAAATAAAAAAGTCCAATATTCTTTCAAATATTGGACTTAATTCAAGATTTTATTAATCAGCGTCTTCGGCATACTTCGTCGCTTCATCGATGGTATCGCAGAAAACGAATTGGTTTCCAATCTGAGAAATGTTCATAATAGTACGAACCATTTCTTGCACTCCTACCAATATAACAGGTATTTCATGTTCGTGTAATTGGCGATAGGCAAGTAATATTCCCCCTAATCCTGAAGAGTCAATTGTCTCTACTGTGGATAGGTCTAATATCAACGCGTGTATATCGGGCTGACATATAATTAATAACTCTGCTTTAAAATCTGCAGAAATTCTACTATTCAAAGTATCGTTTTTTAAAGTGAATATCACTATATTGTCATTATGTTCGATTGTATATTTCATTACTTTCCTTTTTGAATGTCAACTAAGTACAATTTAAAAAAAATATTGATAATAAGAATATCTTCTATAGGAGATGTCGTCTTATCTACACATTTACCTCGGCTTATTAAAAATAAGTTTCCGGGCGTAATCTTGCATCTCCTTACTAACAAGGGGATTGCACCATTATTGACAAAACTAGTGACAATTGACAAAGTTATTAGCATTGACTCAGAAAACAGAGATTCTGTAGCAAAAGAGATAATAGAATCAGATTATGATGTGATTCTTGATTTGCAGAAAAATAGCATTAGTGCCAAATTAACTGCTGACTACAAAGGTGATTTGAGAGTAATCAACAAGTTTCGTAAGCAAAAACTAGAAATGGTTTATCTCAAAAAATTCCCCAAAGAAACAGTACATGTAGGGGAGAGGTACTTAGACACTTGTCGTGATTTGATAGAAGATGATGGATTAGGGTTAGATTTAGGTTTTGAAGTTTATACGAATAACAACAAGATTATTGGTATAGCTCCAGAGGCATTTCACAAAACGAAGCGATGGCTACAAGATAGATATGATGAACTGATTAATCGTTTAATAAACGATGGATATGAAATTCGGATATTCGGTAGTGATAGCTCGTCTCTAAAAAATACTAATATTAAAGCAGAAAACTATTGTGGTAGATTATCCTTAGTCGAAACAGCAGAGAAAATATCAGAATGCGACTATTTTATTTGTAATGATACTGGGCTTATGCATATTGCTTCTGCTTGCCAAATCCCTATACTAGTTATCTTCGGATCAAGTGTAAAAGAGCTTGGGTTTACTCCTTTCAGAGTGAAACACGAAATAATTGAACATGATATATGGTGCAGACCATGCTCGCACATTGGTCGTGCATTCTGTCCACTCGGTCATTTCAAATGTATGAATGAAATAAGTGTAGATGAGGTATATAGTAATTTTAAGAATAAATTGCTTTAGTTTAAGTTAATCATACACACATATTTGGTTACAGAATATACTAAACCCCATAAATAATCTAAGTGATTCGTAAGTTGAATCCTCATAATAACAAACAAATAATATTATATGAATTTCAAAATATTAGTCCTTTTCTTAACTGTTACCTTAGTTGGTTGCCAATCAAACCTCAAGTTAGAAGATAGTGTAGAAGAACTTACCAGAAAAGTAGAAGAATTAGAAATAGCTAATAAGGATAAATACAAACCCGGTTTAGGGACACTTATGAATGCTATCCAAATTCATCACCTAAAGCTTTGGAAATCTGGTATGATGGAAAATTGGGAGCTCGCAAACTTTGAACTACATGAGCTTGAAGAAAGATTCGAGGACGTAGAAAGGTATCACACTAACAGTGCTAACATCAAATCAGTGAAGATGATTTACCCACAACTAGAGGATTTGGAAGAGGTAGTTAAAGAGAAAAACAAAATCGCTTTCATTAAGGAATATGAGCTCTTGACAGCTACTTGTAATTCTTGCCACCAAATCAACGATCATCCATTTATCAAAATAGCAGTACCTATTGAGAATGATGAGAATCAGGTTTTTACACCATGATTTAATAGAAATATTAAAATTTACTTATATTGTCAAATCTAACAGGAATGATTTACAAAATATTACAAAAATGAAAATAACATTCATAATACTGCTTTTTGTTGCCTTTAACTCAACGGATCTTGTATCTAATGAATTATACGAAGGTAAGATAGTACTTAAGAATAGTATTATCATAAATGCTGAAAGAATATTTATAGCAAAAGATTCAGTCTATTATAGTGACGTAGAAACAAACAATAAGTATAGTATAAGTAGTGATGAGCTGAACAAACTTGAAGTTAACGATGGGACTTATAAAGTTCTTGGGTTACTTACTGGTGGATTAGTTGGGTTCACATCATATTATATAATTGTTCCAAGTGATAAATTCGATACTAAGGAATCAATATATTCTGCGGTTGTAGGTTTAGTTTTGGGTGGTATAATTGGGGAGTTTACTAGTAAAACTTCTGAAATATACTTCGGTAAAAATCTATCCATGAATATTGAAACTCAAACAAGAACATTGCCTTTTACAAGCAGATCGACTTACCAGACTCTAATCTTCACAATCAATTTATAGTTGGATATATGAAAATTACACTTATAATCATCCTTTCTGTAATTCTAACCACTTTAGCTTCTGCCGATACTTATAATGGTAAAATTGTTTTCAAGGCAGATGTAGTTTTAGACGCAAATGATATAGAAATTCTAAATGATAATCTTATCTATAAAAGTAGCTGGAAAAGTGATATGGACACCGTAAAGCTTGAGCAAGTTGATTATCTGATTGTTTATAATAGGTCTTATATAATAGAAGGATTTGCTTTGGGCTTAGGATTAGGGGGTGCTATTTATTTTGCCGTAGGTGAAAAGGAAGATGTTATTAGCTATTTGTTAGTGCCTACTTTTGTTCTTACTCTTGCTGGAGCAGCATTAATCGATTATAAGAAGATAGCTATTTCCGATAGAATTAGTACTTCATTCTTACATGGGGTTAGTCAAATACCATTTTCGAAAGTTAACAATTATCAACTCATCAGTTTCTCGTGGCAACTTTAATCTAAGGAAAACTGGACAAAACCATAGTGTGTTTTTAGCACATCCAATAAATTTTTTCGACAGTATCTAATACTGATGGACCACCTGTACAGCCGCCAACTTCTTCTTCATATATGTCAGTTTCATTATGTTGGATAATCATCATTCCTGACTTGTGTCTTGCCAATATACCGGCTTCTATTGTATCACCGATATTACCTAAGAAACTACTGTCAGGGAGTATAATATATACTGAGTCTTGATTAAAAACAACATTACAATCTATTGTCATAGTGCCAACCCCAAATTCAGCAAATTCAATCTTATAAGCAGATCCATCATCAACGGGCTTACTATCAATAGTTGTAAACCCAATTAATAATATCACTACTATTAATAACCTATTCATTGGGTTTATCCAATTTCACTTTCAAATCTGGCATACCAACCAACTCAAATGTTGCTGATGCGAACGAGACTTTGCCACCACTATTCATTACTGAGTTGTAAATCTCATTGAACAATTTATGTTTGGTAGCACCACGTTTTTTGTAATCCACAACATAACGTAAAGTAAATTCGACCCAATTATCATTAAGCACAAACATTAGATTCGGCTCGATATTCGCATTTTCTATTAGATATTTCCTGACCATTACTTCCCAATTCTCTTTGGCGAATTTGGCATAATCAAGCAGAAACGCATCAGTTGCTTTTTTTACAATTTCATCGACTAATTTCAAGTCTGAGTTGAATGTAATTGGTAATATAATCTCATCCCAAACGAATGGAAAATCAGATGAATAATTCCTAACGGGACCTTTGAAAATAAAACTATTACTAATCTGAACTATACGGCCGTTGTAGTTGTCGCTTTTTACCCATTCACCTATTTCCATAAGCGTAGTTTTAGTAGCACCGATATCAATTACATCACCCTTGATACCGTTGATTTCTATCCTATCACCTGGACTATATGAGTTAGTTGTAAATATGATCACCCAGCCAAAAAGGGATAGAATCACCTCTTGCAAGGCAAAAGCAAGCCCTGCCGTAATCAATCCAAGCGATAGCCCGAATTGCTCCATATTCCCAGTGAATGAGAAAATAGCAATAAGTCCTATAAGTACGTAACTAATAAACCGAACAATTTTCTTTGTTCTATATCTAGCCGAATTGTCCTTTACTCTTTTATTCACATTGCGAATTATTACGCTACTAACAACAAGAATCAGTATCATCCAAAAGACGAAACCGCCAAGCTGTAGAAGCAAATCGCTCGCTTCCATTTGTTTAAATTCGGCTAATACTCTATTTAATTGGTCTAACATTATATGCTCTTGTGGTTATTCTTTGTTGTGCTATTCTTCAGTTATTAGTTCGCAAAGCTCTTCGTAATCTTCAACTGCCTCTTTGAATGCAATATTGAGTTCACTAATGCTCTTACCTTCGTAGGTAACAAGATCTTTTATACCTTGTATCTTGCCATAGTATAGATTGTCTTCTTGAGAAAAATCCACGCTTCCAATATATTTTTTATATTTTATTGTTTCTTTCATAATTGTAATATAACTAATCACATCAACCTATTATCGATTATAAAAGGGGAGGTTGAGATTATTTATTTTATTAAATAATGGTCTATATCCCCTCGACCCAACTAATTTCTATATGTTCACCGCCCCATTTCTCTTCTTTCGGGTGAGTGTAAACATTAGTTTTGAGTAAGTTCTTTATACATTGGGCTACGTCTTCTTCTGTTATCTCATTCTCATCGGAAATTGTTCTGATAATACCATCATCCAAATCTAAAAATACAGAGCAGACGAAGATTTCTTTTTCAAGATACTCTTTGGGAACGTCCATCTTGAATGACTTGTATTCTATATAAGGTTCATCACCAAATTCATATAACTTCGCAGGGGAAGCAAAACCCAATTCTGGTTCTTCGAATATTTTACTCTCTCTACTTGGGACTATAAGCTCATGTATCATAATATTAGCATCAGTTATATCTGAAACTATACCGACTAATGCAGAAATATCATAATTAAGTATATATTCATTTGTGCTGTACAACCTGAAAGGAGTGAATTTATAAGCAGGTTCATTTTCAAAAGTGAAATAATCAGCGAATAGACTATGTGCTGTTTCTACTCCTTCAATATCCCCAGGTAGAACTTTATTTGTAATTTCATAATATGCAGCTTCGAATGTATAGCCGGATAATACCTTAGTTACGACTTCAAAAAGCAAATCATAAGCTGAGGCATATACAATGAACCTGCAAAGCAAAAGGGTAGAGGCGTTCTCATCATCTTTTATAGCATTAGCTACGATATCACTAAGTTCTATATGCTTGTATAACAAGTGGATACTAGGGTTGTAATTCTCCTCTTCTAATTCAGCTAAACAGTTCTCGATAAAGTCGTTAGCATCATCTATATCATCATATTTATCTTTAACAGCTAGGAAAAAATCCAAGTTCTCCCAAAGTACTATAAACCTAAGTCCATACTCGTAGATATGGTTACTAAGCGACTCTATATACTTGACATAGCTCTTGTTTTGTTTCCAAAGATGTGCCTTGTACTCATTTTTTAGATCTATTCTTCTTAATGATTGCAGTTTGTCTAGTTTCTGAAGATTCATATTATTCTATACTTATGGTTTGCGATTATACTAACATAATAAAAAATCCCAATTCTATCTTGGGATTATTTCGAATTATTTTCGGATTCAAGTTTTTCAATATACTTTGTGTTAGATTCAATACCTTCTTTTAAATCTTTTATTGATTCCTGTATACTAACAACTTCTTTAATCCAATAATTTTTAGTTGCTTCAAAGTTAAGTTTATTCGTTTTGCAATCAGCAAAGTAAATTGAATTCTCTTTAAAAAAATCATCCATAATTTCATCTAATACAAATTCTAAAGAATATAACCCACTTCCAGTATATTCTTTGAATAGATATTTATAATTCTCATCACTAAACCATAAATTTGAATACATTGTTTCAAACCCTTTATAAAATAAGTGATAAGTATCAGAAAGACTTCCTCCACAGGTTGTGACACTAATTTTATTAGGTTCAACAATATCTCCATAAACAATAATTGTATCTCCATTTTTTATAGGGAAATCACCATTTAATATTTCTAATTCTCTTCTTTTCCGCTCTAACTCTTTTTCAACTTTCATCAAACTATCTTCTTTTTTCCACAGGGCCGATTCTTTATATCTACGAAAATTATTAAGAACTGAGTCACTTAATATCACGCTATTCTTATCTAGAAAATAAAACAATTCATGTTCGAATAAATATATTGGAGACTCATAGAGCTTGCTAAAGAATTTTACTTTAATAATGTCACTATTACGTTCACGCCATAATATATTAGTCGAAAAACCTGATGCATCACGTGTAGTATCAGGGTATTTAATCCATGACCATCCCATATGTTTGTAATCAACGATTATATCTTCAACACCACTTCTACAAAGACTATCTACAAATAAACTATCTGTATTTTCCCAATTTGGTAATGGAGTGTAAACAGCAAATTCTCTATTAATAGTATCATTACTTTTGTCATAGATGAAACTCTTTACTCTTTGTAATAATTCCTCATTAGATTTCATTCTAAATTTTGCAATACGATTCTGAAATTTCAAATCATCAGCATAATTCTCTTCTCTATCTCCATATACTCTTGTATAGAAATCTTGAATATCTATATATGAAGCAATACTTTTATCTATCAATAGATAAATTGGATAGAATAATGAACCAGATAGTTTACTATAGTAGTCAGAATTGAAATCTATATCGCAAGGGAATTCTAAACTTAGATTCTTCTTTTTGTGTATTAATTCAACTTGAATTATACAGTTAGTGTTTTGTGATAATGGTATAGTGAAAGATGAGTCTTTTTCGAAAAAAGTATCCTGATGTGTGTTTAATAATTGAAATAAAGATTTTCCATAACTTAACTTTCTAGAAAAACCAGTATTATTAATAGATACGATACCGTTTTCATATTCTAGCTCATCCAACTCCTTAATCCCATATCTATTAGTATCTTTAACAATTACATCTGCCCAAAGTATATAGTTAGAGTATAATGTTTGGTCATTGCTGTTGTCTATTTTCTTGACGTGGACTATATAGTCCGTATCTACGGATTCCAAGCTATCGATAAACTGTTGTACTAGGGCTGTATTTTCATTTGGGGAAGTGAATAATGTATCATTATTAATACTAGCATTCGACTCACCATAGGAGAGAAAAAGTAAGATTAGTATGCTATATATTAGTCCTGTTTTCATTTTGATAGCTAATCATAGTATTTATTAAATTAAGTCTTTCAATGCAGAATCAAGGTCAGGGAATTTGAATTTATAACCTTGTTCTAATAATCTTTTTGGAACTACATATCGACCATATAAAACTAGTTCAGGGTCAGTCTTGAATATAAACTTAGAACCAAAACGAATCATAAAATTTGGAGCGATTAGTCCTATTGGCATTTTCATTTTCTTTCTTAGGGTTCTCATAAACTCATTGTTAGAGACAGGGTTTGGAGAACTTGCGATATAGTATCCATTGTAATCTGGATTAATAATCGATTCAAGTATCAAATTGTTCATATCATATTCGTGCAACCAACTTATTCCCTGTGTACCGTCACCAACTTTACCACCTAATCCCATTTTTACAATTTTCTTAAGTGTTGCTAGTGCTCCACCATTTTTGCCAATTACAAAACTTGTTCTTAGTCTTACTTCTCTAATCCCTTCTGGGATATTTTCGAGTAATGCCTTTTCCCATGCTTTACCGACAATTGGAGCTAGGCCATAACCCTCGGCTGAGTCTTCGTCACAAACTATAGATTGTGGGTCACCATATATGTGGGCTGTTGACATTTGAACCCAAACTTTAGGTGGATTTCCAAGTTGGCCAAGCGCTTTAGCAATAACTCTAGTTGATTCAACTCTAGATCGCAAAATAGAATCACAATTCTCAGGTGTTTTTATACAATCTACAGTTCTTCCAGTTAGGTTTACTATAGCTTTTGCACCTTCTAGTGAATTAACCCAATCATCAAGAGTACGAGCATCCCATTTAATAAATTTAAACTTCGATTCTTTAGGCTTATTTCTTGCCATTAGTATTGGTTCATAACCCAGCTCAGATAAGTAGTTTGCTAAACTCAAACCGATAAACCCTGTTCCACCTGCTATAACTATCCTTTCCACTTGATTAACCTTTCACTATTTTCATATAATGCACTTGTAAATCATTGATTTTTATTGCTACAAAATAATGCCCAGTTGGTAATGTAGCTTCTGGAATCCAAGTTGCTTCATATTTCTCAGATGTCAAATATCGTTCTTCTAATTTGGCAACTTGTCTTCCTTCTATATCATAGACAAACAAACCGACGTTAGAGTTACTAAATACACCATATTTTATTGTCACTTTATCAGTGAATGGGTTAGGGCTAGCACTGTATATTATTCCTTTGTTTATGTGTAAGTCGTTGATACCAGTGGTTGTACCTTCTCCATCAACTACTATATCCCATGTTCCTTCTTTTATTCCATCAATTCCATCATTAAGTGGAATTATTCTATGGCTTGCATCATATTGTCCCGTTGTCAGGGAAGCTGCTGCATCTTCTGCTATGCTAGTATCTCCCTCAAAATATAGTTGAGTTGTAATAGTTGGATATCCGGGAGGGGTTATTTTGAAATGTATGTGTGACGGTCTGTACTTGCTACCGTTCAGATATTTACCTGGTAGTATAGTCTCAAACATATAGAAACCTTGCTCATTTGATATTACTTGGCCACGAAGATTGTATCCCACATTGTCATATTGCCCTGCATCATTTGCATGCCATACATCAACTATAGTACCATGTAGTATTTCAGTACAATCTAGATTTGTTACTCTACCTGATATGCGGATTCTTTGACCTGCTTCATTTTCTTTAGCAATTTGTCCATCTTCTTTTATCGGAGGATTGTCTGTGTAGAAGGGACCTTCACCATAGTAATCTAGTGTAGTAATATTACAATCTAAATTTGTAGTTTCCGGTTCTTTTGCAATTGATTGAGTCGTATTTGTCAATGTCCCGAGGGCTATTCCTGCAAGTGTAGTATTCTTTAAAAATTGTCGACGTGAGTTATCTGTCATTTGATTAATTCCCATAGCTAATATTAGTTTAGATTTAAATTAAGAAATATATATGGATTAACAAGAGGAGGGACTGTTGATTCTATCTGAATATTACAAACAAATCATCATTTAATGTTTTGAGATTATCTTGTGTATTTGATGCAGAAAAATATTCGAGCATAGTTTCCTTATTTTTAAGAGTAAGTTTCCAACTCTGATTTTTGATTAATTTATCAAGTTCAATCATTGGTATTTTAAATGAGAATCTGGATTTGAAATAATCTCCATCTTTTTCAGCAAATAGTAACTCATATTGATTAGTTACAAAGGTAGAAGTATTATTGCTAATAGTAACGTTATCTAAAGTCTTAATAAGTTGCTCTGAAGTAATTGTAAAGTTGATAGCAGCAGAATCATTTAATTCGTCTTTGTAGCGGAAAGTAATGTCCATAAACATATCATTACCATCTTTTGATTCGAAAGTCATCGGCTTTACATAGTATTGAGTGCCTCCCTCCCCAACGTAAAAAGTTCTTATTAAATTATTCAAATCACTACCACCACTGAAAATAGAACAGCTACTAAAGGTAAGTGATAGCAATATTACAGTTATTAATTTAATCAATAGATTTTTTTTCATATTTATTCTTTCGTGATTCTTTTAGAAATAGATTGCTGTTCCGAAACAGATAATTTTTTATCAGTATCAGAAACTAGAATAATATAAACTAAATTTTTATCTAATTCTAATAGGTATTTAGTGATATTCTTTTCATTGTGGTTGAAATTCAGATAATAATATTGAGATGAATTATTATCTGATCTACCTGTGAAAATATCTTCACTCTCTATTGAATTCTTTAGTTTATTGAAATCTGTAGCTATAGGTAATCCTATAAAAATTTCATATCCCTCACCAGTAATATACTTGAATAGTGGGGCTTGTAAATCAGCATTATCTAAGTAAGAAAAGTACAAATCGGTGATTTCCTTAGTTAAATCTGTGACCGATTCTTTTTTGTCTAATTGGAAAGAAATATCATTGAATAAATAGATTTTATTTTCATCAGTATCAGACGAGCAAGAAAAAGCGAATATTAATAAAAGCAGGACAAATATTTTTTTCATACATATACCTAAAGTAAAAAAAAAGAGGGCTAAATAAGCCCCCTATAACATAGTATTAAATCCCGATATTACTCGCCTGTAACGATTGTTTCGTAAGAAACAAGTATCCCTAGAAGACTAGATTGTTTGATATCTACAGTAGATATCTTAGTAATACCAGCATTTTTAGCTGCAGTTTGGATACTTGCATCCGCACCAAAGAAAAGGACTTGAAAAAATCCAGAAGCTGTTGCAGTACCAACTTTAGAACCAATTGGGTTGCTAGTTGCAGCTACGGGTAAAGTCAACGAACAGCTAGCCATCATACCGGCAGTAGCTAGAGTAATAATAAGTACTTTAAGTTTGTTCATCTTAGTGAACTCCTAATATTAATTAAAAAAAAATATTGTATTGCAAGTATAATACAATTTTTTTTAAATGCCAAAAAGTGTGGTAAAAAATATTAAGTCAATTATTTAATAAGTTCCAGTTTTTATAACTCGTATTTAATTGGTATGATAATTGATGATATTTTGTAAACTACTAATCCTTTTTAGGGAAGTATGGAACGTTAGCAATTAAGAGAACAAGTAATAAGTTAATCATATTATTTTTTTACTAAATAACTATTTTCGTATATTTACAGCATGTTTCAACGGTAAAAATTATTTAAATAATTTTTCTTTAATTCGCACTTCGGTGCAAATAGGTCAATTTATTATGTCACAAAATTATCTGATAATCGAAGATCACCTTATGCTTTCTAGTCTCATAGAAAAGCAGATAGAGGGTGTTCAAGATGTTGGTACTATATATAGAGTAAAGAATGGGGCAGAGGCATTAAAATGCTTCAAAGAGAATTATATTGATTTTGTACTTCTTGATTTACTACTACCCGATATGGAAGGTATGCATCTTATACCTAAGTTCAAGGAAATAAATGGTAATACAAAGATAATAGTAGTTTCTGCTGAATCAGATATTACTAAAATCAAAAACGTAGCTAAGCTTGGGATTGATGCTTATGTATCTAAAATGAATAATGATCAGCAGATACTAAAAGCTATTAAATCAGTTAAAAATAATAAGCGTTTTATTTCAGATGATATCCTCGAACTACTGATCAATGATGATCCTTCGGACAATACACCGACTACTAACATCCAAAAATTCCTTACAAAACGTGAAGTTGAGATACTCGAATATATAGCACAAGAGATGACAAGTAGACAAATAGCTGATTTACTCCTTATAAGTAGACATACTGTAGAAACACATAAACGCAGAATGATGCAAAAATTGAAGGTGACTAATACTGCTGGACTGATCAAAGCAGCTTATGACAAGCAACTTTTGAAGACCTGACCCCCCTTCAAAACTGAATAATGAATGAACTAGAAAATAACTGTACATTTATTAATAATTAGTAAGAAATTAGATTTATTAAAGAATTTAATTCTTATTTTGAGTTATAAATATCAACACTTGCTAATCCATCCTTATAAATATAATAACTTACAGAAAATGAAAATTGATTAATAAATATATTTTGTTTATATCAATTCTAAGTATTTTTGTACCAAAAAATAACTACAATAAACACCAATATTGCCTAGCTAGTACTGAAAATATGGTATTTATTAAAAATACCTATTTTATGTGATTGTGCGGATATATACTATCGATTATTTTTGAATTGTGTGTTATAATTTATTTTTATTCAATAATTCAGGAATATAGCTATGAAACGGCAAGTGTACTTTTTTCTAATTTCATTCTTGTTAGTGGCAGGGGTTGGAATTGCAGAGGCGGCAACGTCCAAAACGATTTATCTAAATAATAGTAGTGGGAATCCCATCACCACTGGAGCGTCGCTAAAATACTACGATGGTGGTTGGCATACAGCGACTGACCTCGGTAACGGTTCTTTTACAGCAAGTGTAAACGGAACTAACATAATGTACACAATGACTTATAAACTTAGGTCACAAACCATAACTACGTCTGATCCTACAGTAACTTTTGCAACGGTATCAACTACTGCATTAGTAAAAGACAGTGATGGTAATACATTGCCAGGGGGAACTTTCAGTTATTATGGTTCTGGTTGGTCATCAACATTTAATTCGGGTGATTTATTAGAATTATTACCCGGGAATTATTCAGTTTCTATGAGATATAATAATTCAGGTGAACAAAAGAATGGACAAACTGTAAGTGGTACTTCAACAGAAATAGTATTCACAACTACTACAGTAACACCAAGACTAATGAATTGTACTAATACCGAAGATGTGCCAAATTCTACATTTACTTATTATGGTAACCAAGGTTGGAAAGCTAATCAAGCAACAAATACTTCGATAGAAATATTACCGGGTAATTTTTCTTTTAGTATGAGTGTAAATGGAACTTCTAAGCAAACAAACGGCATTGCAGTTAGTGGCGCTTCTCAAGACATAATATTTCAAGCTACATTGATGAATTATGTTTACGGCGGTAACATTACTTATTATAGTAATGGTTGGAGAACTTTAACTCAAGGTATGTATTTGCTTCCAGGTTCATATTATTTCAAATTTGGGAATATCCAGTTTACTAGTTTTGCAATTTCTGGTTGTACTATGGACGGTAACGTAAATATCTTCAAAACAGTAAAGCACGATGGTACACCATTACCAAATATTCCAATTGCTAGAAATCATTACTATAGTAGCTATACTCCAGTAGGAATTACAGATGCAAATGGTATATTATTCACAAGTGATCAACCAACTGGTAATAATAATGGTATTTGGAAATACAAAGCGACTAAAGATAATTCAATCCAAACTATAATCAGCGGACCCAATAACATTAAGTTCCAAACTTCTGAGTTTGTTACACACGTAATGCATACTGATGGAAGTCCTTTTGAAGGTATCAAAACAGAATATAACCACTATTATAGCAGTTATATGGGTATGTCACCAAGTACAACAGACGCAAGTGGTAACGCTTCAATAGAGCTTTTCCCGGGTGATTACAAATTCAAAGCGACTAAAGATAATTCAACTCAAGTCAAAAACTTGTATATCGCAAATCCTGGTACATCTGCAACTGTTGATTTTCAAACATCAACTTTCGTTACTCATGTTATGGATCACGATGGTAATCCATTTCAAGGCATCAAAACAGAATATAACCACTATTATAGCAGTTATATGGGTTTATCACCAAGTACAACAGACGTT
>Ga0172380_10001128_pt1 | contig 47294 bp, 63 predicted proteins | sample Leawe162metaG_FD_119747 | JGI IMG/M metagenome (GOLD analysis project Ga0172380, IMG submission 119747) | Leachate microbial communities from a municipal landfill in Southern Ontario, Canada - Leachate well 162 metaG | ecosystem: Engineered > Solid waste > Landfill > Unclassified | place... | reverse complement strand
GACGACGTTCCTCGCCTCGCGCCAGATGGGCATTCCGGCGACGAAGGTGATCAAGCGCGCGCTGCAGATCATGGTCCGCGACACGGATGGCGGGCGCGCTGCGGCGGGCCGGCTGAACATCATCTCGCACGCCACGATGGATGCCGTTCTCGCCGCCAAACGCTTCGAGGATCAGATCGTCGGCAACAACTTCCTCGGCCGGCTGGCGAGCACGGTGATCCGCGCATCGTGGCTGCAGCGGTGGACCGAGGGCATGAAGCGGGCCTTCTCGATGGAGGCCAACGCCATGATCGCCGACCAGGTGCGGTTCGGCTGGAACCGGATCGACCCGGCCTTCAAGCGGTTCCTCGAATCCCACGGCTTCACCGCGGCCGACTGGGCGGAGATCCGGAAGACGCCCCTTCTCGATATCGAGGGCGGCACCTTCTACGACGTCGCGGCCGCCGGCGATCTTGGCAAGCGCCTCAGCTCGGCGATCATCGACGAGCGGCACTTCGCGGTGATCGAGCCCACGGCCGTCACGCGCGCGATCACGACGATGGGGACGAAGCGCGGCACGGTGCCGGGCGAGCTGCTGCGCTCGTCGTTTATGTTCAAGAGCTTCTCCGTCACCATCATGCTGACGCACCTCATGCGCGCGCTGTCGGAGGGGCCGTGGGAACAGCGGGCGTTCCGCTTCGCCGGCTACATGGGCGCGATGGCGATCGCCGGCGGGATGGCGATCCAGGCGAAGCAGCTGATCGCCGGCAAGGATCCGCGCGACATGACGACGATGGACTTCTGGCTCGGCGCGTTTGCGCAGGGCGGCGGCCTCGGCATCTACGGCGACTTTGTCTATTCGGCCTATTCCCGCAGTGGGCAGGGGCTCCTCGGCACGCTGGCGGGCCCGGTGATCTCGACGCCCGGGCAGGTGACGGACCTCATCAACAAACTGTGGGGACCGACGACGGGCAAGTCGAAGGGCGAGGCGATCGCCGGCTTCGTGAAGCAGTGGCTGCCGGGCTCCACGTTGTGGCAGACGCGGCTGGCGGCGGACCGGTGGGTGTTCGACTTCCTGCAGCGGCTCGGCGATCCGCAGGCCGCGCAGTCGTTCACGCGGCAGCGTCGCGACCTGATGGCGAACTACGACCAGGGCTTCTGGTGGGGCCCGGGCTCGGGGCTGCCGGAGCGGGCGCCGTCGCTTGGCGCGGTCGCAGGGGCGGCGCCCTGATGCACGGTCTGGTCACCCTGGCGGTGGTCGCCGGCGCCTTCGTCATCGCCGTCGGGGCGTGGTGGGCGAGCACGACCTATCTGCCGGATCGGCCGATGCTCGGGCTTCTCGTCGCGATCCCCGTGGCGCTCGGGGCCTTCGTCTTCGTCTCGCGACGGTGATCGGGGCGTAGTGCGTTGCGGCGGGTAGGCCGCTGAACATGATGCGGGCTCCTGCTTCAAGGGGCCGCCGTGACGTCCATTCCGAACAGCGAGCGGCGGACGCGGTACACGCCGGTCGCGTCGACCACGAACTTCGCGGTCGGGTTCCCGATCTTCGACGCGGCCGACCTCGAGGTGTGGCGCAACGGCGTCCAGCAGATCGGCTGGACCGTGCAGCTCGGCCTCCTCGCCTCGGACGGGTTCTATTCCGCGGCGATCGTCGTGTTCTCGATCGGCGTCACCGGCACGATCGACATCGTGGGTGCGCGGCCGCCGCAGCGGATCAGCCAGTATCCGGACGGGAGCCCCATTCCCGCGGTCAAGCTCAACAAGGACCTGAACCTCCTCCAGGCGAACCTCCGCGAGATCTACGATCGGACGCGACGGACGCTGCTTCTGCCGCCGGGCTACACGCAGGCGGTCCTCCCGCCGGGGGCGGGGCTGTACATCGGCTGGAACGCTGACGGCACGGAGCTCGAGACGAAAGCGGCGCCGGCAGATGGCGAGACAGGCCCGACCGGTCCGGCCGGACCGACAGGTCCCGCGGGCGCCACGGGGGCGACCGGACCTACCGGCGCAGCCGGGCCAGCAGGCCCGACAGGCCCGACTGGGGCGGTGGGCCCGCAGGGCGATACCGGGCCACAGGGGCCGGAGGGGCCGACCGGCCCGCAGGGGCCGCAGGGCGACACGGGCGATCAGGGCGCGACGGGGCCTACCGGACCCGCGGGGCCCACGGGCGACATGGGCCCAACCGGCGCAACAGGGCCTCAAGGACCGCAGGGCGACCCTGGCCCCACGGGGCCGACGGGCGCGACTGGGCCAACAGGGGCGACCGGACCGACCGGAGCGCCTGGCCCGACCGGCGCCACAGGCGCGACCGGGCCAGGCAACACCGGCAAGCATTCGATCTGGATCCCGGCGCTCGCGATGATCCCGCAGATCACGAACGGACCGGCCCCCATCCTGGTCGAGATGCCGGGCAACAAGAACATGGTCGCCGCCCTGGCCTTCGATCCGACAGTGCAGGAATTCGCCCACTTCTGGGTCCGCATGCCGAAGAGCTGGGACGAGGGCTCCGTGTCGTTCATCCCGAGGTGGACGCACGGCGCGACGACCACGAATTTCGGCGTCGTCTGGGGCCTCGACGCGGTCGCCACCAGCAATGACGACACGCTGGACGCCGGCTTCGGCACCGAGCAGACGTCGACCGACACCGGCGGCACCACGTACGACGACTACGAGGGGCCGGAATCGGCCGCGATCGCCATCGCGGGCTCGGCGGCCGAGGGCGACCTCGTCCAGTACCGCGTCCACCGCAACCCGTCTGACGGCGGCGACACGATGGCGATCGACGCGTGGCTGACCGGCGTCATCGTCCTCTACACGAACGCCGCCGGGAACGATTCCTGATGCTCCTGGTCAACCAGTTCACCGGTTTCGGCATCCTGACGTTCGCGAAGGAGTCGCGGGCGATCATCGACGCGATGACGGTGCCGCCGGACATGGCGCGGCGCCGGCTGGTCGATCTGACGGTGCGGGCGTTCCTCGGCGCGGCTCTGTGGCCGCTGATCGACGTGATGTGGTTCATGGCCGCCCACGACGAGCAGGCAGGGCGCCTCAATTGGAAGGATCCCGCGACCTTCACGCTGTCGCCGATCAATTCTCCGGCGTTTACAACCGATCGCGGCCACGCCGGCAACGGCTCGTCGAGCTACCTCGATACGCTGTGGGATGCCGTGAACAACGGCGTCCAGCACACCCTCGCTAGTTCCCATATCTCGATCTACCAGTTGACTGCTGGAGCCAGCATTTCGCCGTTCGGCAACGACCAGAGCGGCGTGTGGCGCCTTTCGGTGGGCGCGAAGGGCACCGGCGCAACGTCGAGCAGCGCGAAAATCAACGCTACGACGGAGATCGTCGGCACCACGCAGGGCACGCTCCCCTATCACCTGATGGCTCGGAGCAACGACGGGCTCACGGGCTCTATGGTACGCGACGGCGTGCAGCACGTTGCGCCGGTGGCGCTTTCGTCCCCCGCCCTCGTCTCGTCCGACCTCAAATTCGGCAAGCGTCAGAGCTCCTACACGAACGCCTTGGTGGCCGGCGGGTCGCTCGGCGGCTATCTCGACGACGATCAGGCGCTCTTGTTCTATCGGATTTGGAACTCGTACATGCGCGCCGTGGGAGCCGACACATGACGCTGCACGCCATCGTCGACAACGGGAAGATCGTCGAGTACCGCCACCTTGCCGAGGTGCCGAAGCTCGACGGCAAGCCCTACCGGCAGGTGCTCCCGGTGGTCGACGTCGACCCGCCCTTCGACCCCACCCGGCAGACCCGAACTGGGCCGGTCGCCGCCGTCGAAAAGGACCGCGTCACGCGTGTGTGGACCGTCACCGACAAGCCCGCCGAGGAGATCGCCCGCGAGGCCGAGGAACGCCGCGACGAAGCCGCCACCGCATTCGACCGCGAGGAGGACCTCCTGCGCGCGTCCGCCCTCGTCCTGCTCGACGAACTGAACCTCCACGCCGAGCGCATCGCCTCTATCCTGCAGGCCGCCGGCAGCGCCACCTCGCTGTCGACCTTCAAGACCGCCATGGCGGCAATCAACCCCGTCCCGCAGCGGACGCCAGCCCAGCTCCGGACCGCAATCAGGGCCAAGCTCGGCACGTAACTCCGGCCGCAGCGCGGGTGCGTTGCTGGCCGGAGCGGCGGCGACAATGCTGCCGGCCACGATGACCCTCACGATCCCCGACGCGCCGCGCCTGACCAGCTACACGCCCGTCGCGCCGACGGCCGCCTTCGCGGTGGGCTTCGCCATCGCCGACCCGGGCGACCTCGAGGTGTGGTTCGACGGCGAGATCGTCGATCCCGAGGACTACATCGTCCAGCCCGGATCGCTCTCGGCCGACGGCTTCTACACCGCCGCGGCCGTCATCTTCGACGTCGGCATCGCCGGGCAGCTCCACATCGTCGGCGCCCGCGCGCCTCGGCGCCTGACCCAGTACCAGGAGGGAAGGGGCGTCCCTGCCACCGAGGCGAACAAGGACCAGAACCTTGTGATGGCCACGCTGCGGGAGCTCTACGACCGGAGCCGCCGCACGCTCACCGTCCCGCCCGGATCGACCTTGCTCGAGCTCCCGGCCGGCCAGGCGAAGCGCATCGTGAAGTGGAACGACGCCGGCACCGGCCTCGAGAACGGCCCGCCGTGGGACGAGCTGATCGGCGAGACGGGCGCGACGCCGGACTTCTCGATCGGCACGGTGCTGACGGTCGATCCGGGCGAACCCGCCGCAGTCGTCCTTAGCGGCACGCCGGAGAACCCGATCCTCTCCTTCGAGATTCCGCAGGGCGCCGCCGGTGCGCCGGGCCCCGGCTCGGGCGACGTGAACGGTCCGGCGACGAACGCCGACAACGCGGTCCCGCGCTTCAACGGCGCGAACTCCAAGACGCTGCAGTCGTCCGGCCTCGTCGTCGACGACAGCAACAACCTGTCGGGGGTGGCGAACCGCACCGGCAACGACACGAACTTCGTCTCCGGCACCAAGGGCACGAACGGCCGCCTCGGCAAATGGGACGCGGACGGGGACATGATCGACGCGGGCGTCGATGCGACCGACGTCCTCACGAAGAGCGGCAACCTCGCCGGCCTCACCAATCTCGCGGCCGCGCGGAGCGCGCTGGGCCTCGGTGCCCTGGCCGTGCAGGGCTCCGTCGACAACAACGATTGGGAGGGCGATCCTCTCGACGTCGACTCGGGCGGCACGGGCGCGACCACGCCCGGCAACGCCCGGAGCAACCTCAACGCGGCCGCGAAGACGCAGACCCTCGAGGCCCTGCCGTTCTTCGCGAAGGTGATCGCGAACGAGACGATCGAAGTGATCTGGCCGGATATGCCGCACGCCGGCACGCTGACCCGGCTCTATCGCATCCTCAAGCTCGGCTCCTGCACGATCCGGCTCCGGAAGAACGGCGCCAACTTCGGCTCGGCGTTCTCGGTGACCACGGCCGGGAACATGGACGAGGCCCTCACCATGTCGTGGGTCCAGGGCGACGACATCGGCATGACCATCTCGTCGATCGCCGGCGGGGCGGCCTACCTCGCCATCATGGGGCGCTACACGCGTACTCTCGAATGATGGGCGTCTTCGACTCCGAGGCACGCAAGGTCACGGGCTCCTTCATCGACAGCTGGTCGAGCACGGCGAACAACACGACGTTCTCGTTCTCGAACATGGTCCCGGCGCGCGCGGTGACCACCCGCTACGTCCTCGTGCTCCTGTGGGACGGCAACAACAACCGCGCGCTGATGTCCGGCTCGATCGCCGGCGCCGCGACGACGACACGCGAGATCGACAGCATCGCCAACCAGCGGGTCTACATCGTCGATGCGGAAGTGCCGGCGGGTGCTGCCGCCGACGTCGACGTGACACTCTCGGGGAACCTCGGGCTCGGCGGCGTCTTCCTCGCGGCTCTGTTCGACGTGGGCAGCGGCGTCTATCGCGCCGGCGACTCGGATGCGGCGAACGACAACAGCTCCTCGAGCAACCTCGCGGTCATCAACGGTGAGTACGTCATCGGGGGCGCGATGGCGTTCCGGGCCGCTGGCGGCGCGGGCAACTACGCATGGGCGGGCCTGACGGAACTCGTGGACGTCGACCTCCGCGACAGCCGTCTAACGGCCGCGGCGCACGCTGTGACGGCCGACGGGACGCTCAGCATCGTCGCTGGGGTGCCCACTGCCGATCGCAACGTCTTCGCGGTGGCTGCCTACGAGCCCGGATAGTGCGTTGAGGGGGCAGACTGGCCCGCCGATAGTCCGCTGCAACCCAAGGGAGCGGACCATGTCGGCAGCGAGATTTGCGGCATTCCTGAAAGAGCGGGCGCCGGACGTGACGGCCTTCTCGGCCCAGGAGCTGTTCATGAAGGGCGGCTCCAACGCGAACCTCCGCCTGAACACCGATCCGCCCGAGTCCCTCTGGCCGAACATCCTGCCGGCGCTGCGCGCGCTGCAGGCGCTCCGGACACGCCTCGGCAAGCCGATCATCCTCAATTCCGTCTATCGCTCGCCGGCGTACAACAGCGCGATCGGCGGGGCCGCGCAGTCCGCCCACATGGACTTCCGCGCGATCGACTTCCACGTCGTGGACGAGAAAAGCGGCCCGGCCGACTGGATCAGCACCCTCCGCGCGATGCGCTCGGCCGGCGGCTTCACGGGCGGCCTCGGTGCCTACGAAACCTTCTGCCACATCGACTCGCGCTCGGTGAACACGGACTTCGACCAGATCGACGCCAGTGCCGGGCGCGTTCTGCCGCCGGTCGGAACGCGGATCCCGGTCGGCGATGCCGAGCCGCGACCGGTGCCCCGGCCGCCGGCGTCGACCGTCGGGCAGGGCGCGGGCGGCCTCGTCGGCACTGGTGGTGCCGGCATGACCGGCGCCGGCCTCGAGTCGGGCAATGGCTGGCTGATCGCCGGCGGCCTGATCCTTCTGGTGGTCGGCGCCTTCCTCTTCCTCAAGAGCCGCGGGAAATAGGGCATGGCTGGACGGATCATCGACGCCGCACGAGATCGGTTCCGCGAGAACCGGCCCCTCGCGGCGGCCGTGGTAGAGGGGCTGCGGAACGCTGCCAGCAACCCGGACAACGCTCTGACGGCGCGCGACGTGCCCGCCGTCGCCGAGGCGGTTGAGGACGCCATCGCCCGCGACCCTCTGGTGCGGAATGCGACGAACCAGGAGCCGCTGCGCAACAGCCGCACGTTCATGGGCAACGTCATCGCCTTCGTCAGCTGGCTCCTCCTCGTGCTGCAGTTTCTGAACGGCGACCGTTCGGGCGCGGAGAACATCATCCTGAACGCCCCCGAGATCCTCGCGATGATCGGTGCCGTCTCCGGGCATGCGATCGGCGCCGTCGGTCGCACGGTGCGAAACCTCCCTCCGATCGATTGGAGGCGGCCTTGGACCGCGCTCGGCCTCGGACGGTAAAGAAGCCCGTGGCGACCGAGAGGGCGCTTCTCGACGAGATCAACCGGTCGATCGGCACCCTGACGGAGCGTGTCGACGGACTGCGAGGCGACGTCGCGGAGTCCCGCGCCGAATCGAAAGAGAACCGCGCGCAGGTGCACCGGCGCCTCGAGGAGGCGGAGGGCCGCATCGACGTCGCCAACTCGATGGTGCTCGAGCGCCTGGCGAAGCTTGAGCGCACTTCCGATGAGACGGCCGCCAAGGTGGCAAAGATCGAGCCAACGATCGCGACCCTCACGCGGCTGCAGCAGCGCGGGATAGGCGCCATAGCCGTCGTAGGCCTCGCCGCGACGATGGTGGGCGGGGCCATCGCGATCAAGTGGGACGCTTTCGCCGACTGGCTGACCGGACTGTTCAGTTAGTGCGTTGCCCCGGCGCGCCGGGACGGTGACGCTGCGGAACACCGCCTCAGCGACCGTCGCCGGCGCCAACCCCAGCAGTCGACGCCATGCCCAAGATCGGAGAGCTCGCCCCCGAACGCACCAACTGGGGCGACAACTTCTACCTCCCGGTCTTCGACGCGGGCGACCCTGCCAACCCCGATCCGAAGGTCTCGCTCGGCTCGCTGCGCGTGGCGGCGGCCGTGCTCGAGCAGAAGACGATGGGCGCCGGCACGAAGTTCTCGGCGAGCCCGGCCGTCCTGGCGGACATCGGCGCCGTCCCGGCGAACGTCACCGCGGAGGAGCTCGGTAGCCCCGTCAGCCACAAGACGGTGCTCACGCTCGCGGCGCTCAGCCTCGGCACCTCGGGCGACAATGCCGCGAAGGCAAACGGCGGGAAGATCTACACCTTCCCCGCCGGCGTCATCATCGTGCGGGCGGCGAAGCTCGCCTTCGGCGTCACGATTGCCGACGCCACGAAGACGGACAACCCGATCGTCGGCCTCGGAACGACCATCGCCTCGGGCGCCGTGTCGGCGCTCTCAGGCACGGCGGCGTTCGAGAACATCTTCGCCGGCGCGAACATCGCGGACGTCAACGGGACCGTCTTCACCGGCACGAAGCTGCCGACGGCCTCGCCCTTCGCCCTGGTGATCAACGCCGGCGATTCCCACGACGTCTTCCTGAACATCGCGGACACCTGGGCGAACCTCGCTGCCGAGGCGGCGCTGGCCGCCACGGGCACGGTGACGCTGCTTTGGGAGTTCGTCGGCTAGGTCGCCGTCGAACACCACCTCGAGGCGCCCGCCCATATACTCGACAACGGCCGCGACAGCGTTCCAGTTCGGGCGGACCCGTCCGTGGCCCGGGTGACGCCAGAAGGTCTTCGGGCCGCCGGCCTCATGCGTGATCGCGTCGAGATCCGCGACCGTCAGGTTCATTGCCTTGGCGGCCTTCTTCATCTGGTCAACGATCGGGAACTTCTTGCACGAGTAGAGGCTGCGAAGCCCGAATCCCTCGAGCCCTTCCTGGAACAGCTTGTTCTCGATGCTCCGCAGTGAGTGCCCGGGGAGAGCGGCGAGGTACTCCTCCTTCGCCGCGACGCGTGCACGCGGCGCCCGGAGGAGCTTCACCTTTCTGCCCGTCCACACAGCGCCTCGCCGGTACCTGACCAGGCCGAACGCGGCCGCGTGGCAGCGCGCGCCCTCGAGGGTCCGGCCGGGCAAGTGCGCCATGATCGCGTCGAAGTCGGGGAAGAGGTCCATGACGACGGCGTGCTCCTCCGGCGACCATGGCTTGAAGCGGCGGCCGCGGTCCTGGATGACCGAGTAGGCCTGCCGCCGCTTCGGGGCGGGTTGGTCGGACGTCACGCCGCCTTCCTCGGCTTCTTCGCCGGCGGGGCGTCGGCCGCGTTGGCCGCCTCCACCTCGGCTTCCATGGCGCGGCGGGCCGGCGTCTTCGGGATCTCGGCCGGGGCGGCCTTCTTCGATCCGGGCCCGTCGTAGTGCGCGGTCCGCATCTCCGGTGGCAGCCACCGGTTCTCGGCGGCCGCGATCGCCGCCATTGCGGCGAGTTCCGGTTTCTTCTTAGGCAGCGTGGCAGGCGCCGCGGGGAAGATCTCCCGCAGCGCGGCCGTCGCCACGGCGGCCGACGCGCGCTTGAAGAAGTCCTCGGCGTCGAAGTTCCGGACGAGCGCCGCGTTCATCGTCGGCGGGTCGATCGCGTTCAGGAGCGTCGCGACGCCGGCGGCCTTCATGGGGATGTCGCTGGCGAAGTTGCGGAGGAGGTTCATCGCCATGCCGGCGACGCCACCGGCGACGACGAGCAGCTCGTCGATCGACATCGCGCGGTAGCGATCGAAGGCGACATCGTAGGCCTCTCCGCCGGACGCGGGTAGAAGTCCGGAGGTGCTCACGCGCACGGGCACGTTGCCGTCATGGTACTTCGCGGCGAACCCTGCGAGCAGCGCCGCCAGGGCGAGCTTCCCGTCAGACTGGATCGCCTCCCGGGCCGCCTTCGTCATCGCCGTGGACAGGTCGCGGGCGAGGGCGTCGGAGATCGTCGGGCCCTCGTCTTTCGCCTTGCCGTCGCTGCCCGGCGCCGCGGCGGCCTTCTTGGCCTCCGGTTTCAGGACGCCGGTCTTCACCTCGAGGGTGCCATTGTAGCTGATCGAGACGATGCAGCCGGCCCGCGCCTTGTCCTCGGCCGAGATGCCGCGCTCCTCGATCGCCTTCTCGATGGCGTTGATCTCGTCCTGCAGGCGGTCCGCCTCGGCGTCGGTCTCCTCGTCGTCGGCGTCCAGCGCGTCGATCTTGCGCTGCAGCTCGTCGATCTTCTGCCGCTCGTCCGGCGTAGGCACGCCTCCGCGCACGGACTGCCAGCTCCAGCGAGCCCCGTTCGGCAGATCGGTCTCGGCCGAAGCCCAGCCCCAGCCTTCGTCGAGCAGCTCGGCGCACTTCGACTGCATCTTGTCGGCGGCGAGGCGGGCCAGAAGGGCCGTGTCGGCGATCGCGTGGTTCTTGCCGAACAGATCCTCGACCATCGCGCCGCCGGCGGCCTTGTAGGCCTTGGCGCCGACGAACTGCATCAGCTGCTCGGCGTTGCGATCGCCAGCGCCGAGCTCCGTACGGACCTGATGCACGTACAACTGCTTCGACTTCCGGAGCTTCTGGAGCACCCGGTCCTGGTCGGCGTGCGTCTGGCCAAGGGTGAAGGCCTTCGCGACTTCGTCGGGGCCTTGTCCGTAACCGCCCCCGCGGTCGAATTCGCCCGATCGCCACGCCTCCCGCACCGCCGGCGACAGCCGGCCGAGGGCGAGGATGCGGCGGACGTGCTTCTTCTCGATGCCGAAGCGGCCGCTGATGTCCTTGTCGGTCATGCCGCCGGCGGCGAGGTCCGCAAACGCCTCATACTGGTCGATCTCGTGGAGCGGCAGCCGCTCGATGTTCGCGGCGAGGCCGATCTCGCGGTCGTTTCCCTCGCTCTCCGCGCAGAACACGGGCACGTCGGCGGCGATCGTGCCCGCATCGCGCATGCGGTGGAGCGCCGCCAGCCGCCGATTCCCGTCGCGGACGAAGATCCCGTCGTCGCGCCGGCGGATGAGGAGGGGCTGCTGCAGGCCGATCGCGGCGAGCGATGCGGCGAGCTGGTCAACGTCCTCCTCACGACCCTGCTTCCGGACGTTCATAGGCGGGTCCGCCTCGTGGCCGAAGCGCAGCTGGTTCAGCGGGACGTGAGAGGTTTCCGGGGTGAGGTTGGTCATGCCGAACCTCCCGCGATCCCGCCGTTCTCGACCGACGCCGCGGAACGGCGTCCAGTCTTTTCAATAGCTTGGCTTAGCTTCCCAAGCTGAATACGAGGGTTCGATTCCCTCCACCCGCTCCAACGATCAAACATAGAGTTCCTCTCGGTTTTCGGGCTGTCGGGCGACAGCCTCGGCGTTCCTACTGTTCCTACGGATTCGCGCAGGCGTTCCTACAGACGTTCCCGGCGCGTTCGCCGCGATGAAAGCGCTGAGCTGCAGCGAGGGCCGAAACCATTCGCCGTGGGCGCGTTGCGCGGCGAATTTTGCGTGGAGTTCTCGCTCGGTCGCGGGCGTGCCCCGCATCACTCCGAGGAGCGTCAGCGGCACCGGGGAGCTGCCGCACAGTCGGTCGAAGCGCCCAGGCACATCGAGCGTGAACCCGATCTTGATGAGATCGGCGCCAGCGACGAAGTACACGCGCCCAAGGTCGCGGAGCATCCGCGAAGGCTTCTTCGTCTGTGGTCGCCACCGCTTGTCGTGGGCCTCCTGCGTAAGCTGCCGACAGCGAAGCTCGATGGTCGGCATGTCGGCAAGGCCACGATCGCTCCCTGCCCACAGACGAACGCAGCGGGGCTCGAACACGGTGTTGCTGTCCGGACAGACCCAGTAGGCGACCACGCCGCCCTTTCGGTGCCGCCAGCGAAGACCGGGTGCCGAGGATCGTTCAACCATGACGGGGTTCCTACGGCGTTCCGCCGGTGGTTCGCCTGGCGGTTCGCAGGTTCGCGACCTTCTCGGTCGACGCCTGCGTTCGGCGGATGTAGCGACCCGTCATCTTGGCGTCCGTGTGGGTCGCGTGCTTCCGCAGATCTTCAACATCGGCGCCGGCGTCCGCGCCCTCTGTGATCGAGCCGGCTCGGCTGTCCATGTTCCAGACGTCGCGCGGCACGCCGGCGGCCGCGCTGGCCTCGCGCCAGTGGGTGAAGAAGTTGCGGTACGTGTACGGGCGCCCGGCGCCCTCATCGATCACCAGCGGCCCCGTGCGGCCCGCCAGCGGCTCGTACGAGGCGAGGGCGAGCATCACGAGCGGGTAGAGGCGCAGGTTCCACTCGCCGACGGTGCCGGTCTTCGTGGTGGCCTTGCGGAGCACGAGCTGCGCGTCGATGTCCGACCAGGTCGCACCACCCGTCCAGCGGCGGCCGGACAGGCCGGTGATGCCGCCGACGCCGTCGTCGCGGATCCACTCGCCGATAACGTCCTTCTGCCGCAGGCCGAGCTCGAACTGCAGCGCCTGGGCAAGGGCGATTGATCGACGCCCCTGTGCGATCGCGGCCTCGACGATGGCCTTCGCCTGTTCGAACGTCATGGCGACCTTGCGCGGTGCCGGAACCTCGAATCGGAGCTTTGACAGCATCATCGCGGCGCCGGCGCAGCCGGTGTAGCCGCAGGCCGCGCCGTAGTTGGTGACGATGCGGAGGACCTTGATGCAGTTGTGGGCGCGGCGCATGCGCTCCGGCCCGCCCGTTTCGGCCGGCTCACGCAACGTCCGGTACCAGCGCATGAAGTCCCGGCCGGTCAGGGCGTCGATGCGGCGCTCGCCGTACTTCGCCGAGAGAATGGCGAGGCACTCGTCGTAGTGCGCGCGCGTGTTCGCCTTCACGCCGCGGTAGGGCGATTCCTCCTCCGTCTGGTAGCAGGCGATGAGGCTCGACAGCGTTCCGGTGAAGGCCGCCTGCCGGCCCGTGCCATGCGGATCGTCGAGCCACTCGCGCAGCTCGAGCGTCAGCGCGCGGCAGCGTTCCGCGCGTGCTTCTTCGGTGTCGTGGTGAAGGCGGACCGTTCTGGGCTCGAAGCCCTTGGTGTCGCGGACGATCGCCGCGGCGACCCAGTAGTACACCGGGCCGCTGACGCGCTTCCGGGCCTTAAGCCCGGGCGCGTCGCCTGTTTGGTTCACGATCGGGATGCTCCTCTCCATCGGGTTGAACGGCAGCATGCTCGCGCAGGCCGTTGCGCTGGTCCAGCCAGGCGCGAACGGCGGGGAAGTAGCGCATGCCGACCTGGGGATCCTTTCGCGGGAAGCCCTGCCGCTCCCACAGCGCGGCGAGGGCGGCAAACTCGCCGCTCGGGATGCCGAGGCGGCGCGCGATCTCGCCGTCATCCTTGTAGAGGGTGTCGACGACGCGGCCGGCCATAGGGCTACGCTCCCTCGAGCAGGATGATTGCGTCGTCGATCGAGCTATCGTCGCGGCGCTCGTAGTCCATCCAGTAGCCATCGAGCACGGCGCGGTGGATCAGGTCGACGTCGACATTGAAGGCGGCCGCGGCCGCGCCGATCGTCACGTCGCGCTGCTGGCACAGCGTCCACATCTGCACAGCGCCGATGAATTCATCCCATGAAGGGCTGGCGTCGATATCGTCACCGGGGCCCGCAAAGGCACTCCGCAGCATCTTCCGGGGGTTGTCGTTCATGTGGGCGGCCTCACCTCAAGCACGACGTCGACGCCGAAGACTTCCTTGAGCGACTTCTCGGCCGCCTGCCGGACGACGGCGGTGATGCGGCCGCTGTCGTCGACGCCCGGGTTCGGGATCTCGATCTTCGCGGTGATCGACGGTGTCACGAAGACGGCCTTCGGCACCTTGATCGACAGGCGCATCGCGCGCTGGTTCGGCGAGAGCTTGGGCTCGCCGCGGGTCATCGACACGTCACCGTCCTGGCTGAACGCCAGCCACAGGCTGTACTCGATCGCGTCCGGCAGGATGGAGCTGTAGCGCGGGTAGCGCGAGTTCATGGGGTCACTCCGAGCCCGACGAGCACCTGATCGATCGCCTCGATACGCCGCTGGCGCTGGCCGTCGTCCAGGTCCGGGAACTGCATGTCGCGGCGGTACTGGCGGAGCGCCTCGGTCGCGCGCTCGACGCCGTTCAGCGTGAGGAGTGCTGCGTCTATGCGCGCGAGGTGCTCGTCGGCCTCGCTCTGTCGCATTTTCCCGCGGCCGACGAGGCCGGGATAGACGTTCTTCCGGAGCGCGATCTCACGCGCCACTTCGGAGATCTGCTGCTGCAGCGGGCGGCTCATGTGGTCACCTGCCGAGCCTCGAGCTCCTTGATGCGCGCGAGGACGCGGCGGTGCACCGGAGCGGCGTGCTGGCCGAACTTCGCCCGGTCCTCGGCCTGCGCCGTCGCCGACCACCATGCACGCAGCCCGGCGGCCGTCTCTTCGTCGTTGGCGACGACGTCGGCGACCGTGGCCGCCCACTCGTCGAAGCCCTCGGGGGCGGGCCCTGTGGCCGGCTGTTGCACCGACGCCCCGCCCCCGCTGGCCTCCGCCGGCGTGATGCCGGAGCCCGCGTTGCCGCCGCGCGCCCAGTGGGCGAGCTGCTGGCCGATTCTCTCATCCAGCGGCCGGGCTTCGCCGAGGACGCCCTCGAACTGACGCGGCAGCTTCATCATCAGCTTCTCGCCGACGTTGTCGCTGCGCCACGTCGGGACGCCGCCGGCCTTCGGCAGCAAAAGCATGTTCACCGTCATTTCGAACAGGAGCTCCTCGCCGGCGATCGGCATGAAGCCGAGCTCGGTAGGCTGCCTGCCCGGAACGGGTTTGATCTTCTCCTTCGCGCGGAAGCAGAACACGAAGTTGACGTTGAGTTGCAGGATGCCGGTGATCATCTTCTGGCGGAGCCCGGCCGGCTTGATCCACGAGGCCATCTTCACGCGCTCGCGCTTCGCGAAGTCGCTGCCGGCCATTCGCTCGAGCTCCGCCTCCTGCGTCTGCAGGTAGCCGCCCTCGCCGATGTGTTCGTGCGACATGGAGTCGATGACGATCACCTTCGCGCCTTGGGCGACGCAGTGGCGGATCGCGGCGAGGTAATCGAGCGAGCCGAAGGGCGCGTCGAACTGGACGTGGCGGAACCGGAACTGGTCCGCGTAATGCAGCATCCGGCGCGCCTCGGTGTCGATGCCGTAGATCTCGCCGCCGGTGACCTCCTGGATGCCCGTGGCGAGGCGTAGCGCCGAGTAGGTCTTGCCGGAGCCGCTCGGGCCCATGAGGCCGACCAGGAGCGGCACCTGCTCGCGGACGGCCGGCTTGTCTGCGAAGGTCCGGACGGGGGCGTTCATTGGCGGGTCGCCCCACCGTCCGGCACGTCGACGCCGAGGTCTTCCATGCCGCCGCCGGTGCGGGCGATCGCCAGAGAAGCTGCGCGAGTCGTGTGCTGGAGCATATGCATCAGGAGCTCCATCTGATCGGCGATCGGCATCGCCCTGAACTCGGCGATCCCGGCGGCCTCTCCGGGCGAGAGGGATGATCGGTAGAATTCGAGGGCTTGGGCGAGGTTCATGGCCTACCCACCCCGCAGGATGTTGCCGAGGTCGACGTCGCCGGCAGGCATGCGCGCGGCCGCCGGCCCGACCCCGTCGATCTCGCGCTCGAGCCAGCGGTTCTCCAGATAGCCCGGGTACTGCGGCAGGAGGATCTCGGGGCCGTAGGCCGGCCACTCGTCGCGATCGAGGCAGTGGCGCCAGATGCGGATCGCCGCCTCGAGTTTCTTCCGGCCCATCGTCAGCCAGGCCTCGGACAGCTCGACGATCTGGAGCGCGAAGGGCGGCTCGTTCTCGATGGCCACGAAACGGAACCGCCGGCGGCCGCGGTTCCGCGGGTCGAGCGCGTCGAGAATGCGTTCCTGCATCGCGGCCTGGACGTCCCACCCATCGGTGGCGCCGCGGTGCGGGATCGTCTGCGGGGCAACCGAGGTGCCCGTCGTCTTGAGGTCGTAGAAGTTGCGCGGGTCGACCATCCAGTCGACGAGCGAGCGCTGCCAGTGGCCGTCCTCCTCGGAGACGATGCATACCTCGCCCTCGCCGATCAGGAACGCCTCCGCCATGCCGGCTTCCTTGAGCTGCCGGCGGGCCTCGGAGACGATGCGGAGCGCGATCTTGTTGTGCTTCTTGAGGATGATCAGCCGGCCGGCGGCTTCGTGCTCGGCCTTGAAGGCCTTCGCGTCCTTCGACTGCCACGACGGGAAGTCGCCGATCATCAACTCGCGGCTCTTGCCGAGGAGCATGGAATGGGCGGCGTTCCCGATTGCCGCGGCCGCGTTGTACTTCTCCTTCTCCGGATCGTCGTCCGGCTCCGGATCAGGTGCCAGCCTCGGATGGGCCGCCTTGGCGTGCGCCGGCGATCGCTCGATCAAGATCTTCGCGATCGACTGCGTGAGCGACGGCCGCGGGCATGGATCGGCGAAGTAGTCCGCCGGCGGGAGGTCGGGGTAGAAGCCGGGTTCAAGCATGAAAGTCGTCTCCGAAGGGGCCGAAGCCACGCGGCGCGGCCGCGATCAGGCAGAGGCCGGCAGTGACGGCCCACACGGCGGCGATCGGCGTCATGTGAGGAACCCGGCCCACAGCGCCCACGCGGCGAGGAAGGCCAGGAGGGCGAGGATCTCGATGATGCCCTTCGCGAGGGCGATGAGGTCCGCGAGCATGGCGCTACGCGTCCGCCAACTGCTTCGGCGGGACGAGGTCGACCAGGTCGGGCATGACCACGGCCGCTCCGCCGTCCGCGGGCGCCATGCGCGAGGTCGGCTTGAGCTCGAGCGGTTCGAGCTTCGCGAGGGGGAGGAAGTCGGCGAGGTCGCCGGCTTGGGCCTTCTTGATGGCCGCGGCGACGGCGCCGACGCGGTCGATGTCGGCGGGATCGACGACGATGAAGCCTTCGATGCGGAACGCGTAGCCGCTCTGACGGGGCATGGTGCTCTCCTAGTCGGTGTAGACGACACAGCCCCACTGGCCGTCGCGGGCCCATGCCTCGCGTCCGCCCAGGGGACCGAAGAACCGCGCCTCGACGTCCTTTGCGGTCGCCGGGCCGGTGTATGTGCCGGAGAGGTGTTCCGTGCCGTAGCCGCGGTAGCTCGGCGCATGTGCGAACCGGATCGGTTCGGCGGCGAGTGCAGGGGCGGGAGCGGCAGCGGTCATCACGTCCTCCGGGATCAACACGGAGGACGCTACACGTTAGTGTGTTAACGTGTCAACACAGAAGTGTGTGGAATGTGTGGGCTAGCGGGACATCCCGGAACACAGCGCGAAAAAGCGCGCGGCCGCCGCGGGGAAGCTGTCAGTGTCGAATCTATATGTCAGTCCTCGAACACTTAGAAATGTTGTCCCCGACGGGCTATCGAACGCGGCGAAGAAATCGCCGTACATATCCTGAGGCGCGGTTGTGTCGAGGACCAGATAATCCCCCTCAGCAAACAGCTCCAATGTAACCGAATGAGCGGACTGCGGCTGCCAGACCGTTACAGTTGTGGCGGGATCGGTTGTCCGCCCCCCTGCAACGCTCAGTCTCGACAGCGGAGAGTCTGCGCGACAGAAGAATCCAACCTGTGCAAAGTCGAATGGGTCATCGGTCAGCGCCAGTGAGGCTGCTCCGAGCGAGAATATGCCGTCGCGGCCTTGCGTGACGGCCCAGTTATCGAAATCGATGACTTGGGCCGCGGCTGGTCCTGTCGATAAAGCTAACGCCGCGAGTACTTTCCAATAATGACGTGGCATCGCGGCCATTCCTCCCGGTCCACCTTGATTTCCTTGGGTGGGTTGAACTGTTGAAGCGTCCATTGGTCACGCGAAGCATCAACGAGGCGCTTAATAATCGCCGCGACGTCGCCGTTCATTTCGCGGAACACGAGGACGTCATTGCCGCGCTGGAACGGGAGGTGTGGGTTCACCAGCGCCAGGTCGCCCTGCTCGAAGGCGGGGCTCATGGAATCGCCCACGATATACATGCCGTAGCCATCCCGCACAGACGCGAGCGGATCTGGCCGTGCGACGTAGTCGATCGGCTCGTAGTTGATGATGATCTCGCCCGGGCCACCCATTGCTGAGGCGTAGATCGGCAGCTGGCGGGGCGTGCGCTCTCCGGGGATGGGGACCGGCTTGGGAACGATGCGCGTGACCGCGGCTGTTGCATCGGGCCCGAGCTGCAGCACCTCAAGCACGCGCGGGATTGCCCGGCTGTTCGAACCGCCTTCGATGCGGTCGATCGTCTGCTGGTTGGTCCCGGCGCGCTCGGCGAGCTGAGCCTGAGACAGGCCGAGCTCCTCGCGGCGCCGAAGTATCTTTTCTGCCAAGTCCATAGCTAAGGATAACACACGGCCGTGTTGGCATTCCAACACGTTGCGATCTGTGTATGTGTTGACACCCAACACGGAAGTGTGTTCCTTTTCGCCGCCATGAGCGACACCACAGACGTCCGGCCACTGGTCGAAGAAGCGATCGCCCTCGCAGGCTCCGAGAAGAAGCTCGGGGATCTCACCGGCTACTCGCAGAACGCGATCTGGGATGCGAAGCGCCGCGGTCGGGTGACTGGCGAGATGGCGGCGCGGATCGACCGCGCCACCGCGGGCGCAGTGCCGAAGTGGAAGCTCCGTCCGGACCTGTTCGACGCGCCGGTTCAGTCGGTCGAGCCGATGTCGATGTGCCCGCACTGCGGTGAGGCGACGGCCGGCAAGACCGCGTGCGGCTATGGCGACTGTCCCGCCGGCCTGCAGGTGCGCGCAGCCCAGGACAACGCGGCGTGAGCGGGCGGGTGGTTCGCCTCGTGGAGCCGGGCACGTCGCCGTTGCCGGCCCGGTCGTTCGCCGAGCTCTCGGTGGATCTCCGGCTATTCGCCCAGCGCGAGGCGATGGGCATCCCGCAGCTCGAAGTGTTCATCGCGAAGACGCCGGAGCCGTCGCTCGCGCTGCGCCAGACCCTCGAAGACGCGAAGCGCGCGGCCGTGAACGCCGGCCTGCTGGCGGACGCGTTCGCCAAGCTGGTCGACCGCGAGGCCGACGTGCGCGCCTTCCTCGACATGATGCTCGAAAGGCCGGCGTTCGCCGTCGTCTGGCAGGGCCAGACGCTGCCGGTCCGGTTCTCGACGCACGCCCAGGCGGAGACGCATCTGCGGGATTTGCAGGTCGCTGCCGCCGACAGGGCGGCAGCATGAAACTCGTCCGAAGCCTCCCAAGCACGGACACCGCCGGCGCGAATGCCGGCCTTTCCCGAGGCCATGTGCTGGTCGGTCGCGCGTTCCCTCTCGCGGCCGAGCGTGGTTCGATTCCGCGCCCTCGCCCCATTCTCTCCACCCCTCCGACGCGTGCGGCGACAGGTTCCCGCCCACAGCCGCGACGCGTCGTCGGAGGTGTCTCGTGACATTCCAAACATCCCTTTCGTTCGACCCCGTTCCATCGCTGGCATTTAGCGATGGGACGGTCCGAATGACTTCAAACACTCACCGGAAAAACTTCCGGTCGCGCGCGGAAAAACTTGAGGCCTGCGCCGAGAGTTTCGCCGCGTTCCTGCGGCGGCAACACGCGCGGGACACCGCGGCGAACGTGGCCGCCGACACCGGCATCAACGCGACGACGGTCGAGAAGTGGCTCGCCGAAGCAGCCTTGCCGCAGGCCCGCCACCTGGTGCGGCTCCTCGGCGCCTACGGCCCGGCCGTGCTGGCCGCCCTGATCCCGTCGGCGCCGCGATGGCTGGACGACGCGGTCCGCGCCGAGGAGCTGCGGGCGGCCAAGGAAGCCCAGGCCCGGCTCACGGAGACGATCCGTCGGCTCGAGGCCGTCTGAGGAGGCGGAATGCGGTGGTTGCTGACCCTTTTCGCGGCGCTCGCGCGCTGGCGGATCAGGCGCGCGCATAGCGGCGCCGACAAGTGGATCGCGCGGCAGGAATGGGCCGAGGCGCGACTTCAACAGCTGACGAAAGCGAGGCGGAAATGAGCAGAGCCAGAGCCGCGAAGGCGGCGGAGACCATGAGCGAGGACGTTGAGGCGCGAGAGGCCGACCTGCGCGATGCGATCTCCGCCGGCGTCGACAAGGCGCTCGACGGGATGCTCTTCGACTACCGGTCGAAGACGCTGCAGGGCGACGTCCACAACGACCTGATGAAGCTCATCCGGTCGCTCGACAAGCCCTTCGACCAGCTCGACGAGTACAACCAGACCCGGATCATCAACGCGACCGATCTCATCGCGAAGACCGTCGTCCGGAACGCAGTGCTGATCGTCGGCGACGTCGGCTTCCCGGCGATGGTGATCACCCTCGGCAAATTCACCATCGATGGCGCAAAGCTGAAGGGCACGTACGAGGCCCGGGCCGACGAGGAAGCGGTCGGCAACCTCATGGGCGCCGAGCAGGCGTTGATCGTCTTCGCCACGACGAAGGACTTCGCGGACCGCAAGGCGGAGATTAGGGCGAAGCAGGACGAGCCGCCGCTGCCGCTCGATGATGGCGAAGCCGATGTCGAGGAATCCGACCAGCAAGACGGTCAGGAAGATCGACACGACGCCGATCCGGTCGCCACGGCCGCCGGCGCCGCCTTCGCTGCGCAGGACGCGGCCGCCATGCCGCCAGTGCCGCCCACGCCGTGACGATCACCTTCCGGGTGCCGGGGGACTGCGTCCCCTGGGCCCGGGCCGGCGGCAGGGGCACCCGGCATTTCACGCCCACCAGGCAGCGCAACTACATGGGCGCCGTGAAGGACCTCGCCATGCGGGCGATGGGCGATCGCGCGCCGCTCGACGGGCCGCTCGTGATGAAGGCGATGTTCGTCTACGCGTGGCCGGCGTCGATGTCGGCGAGGAAACGCGGCCTGCCAGGCGCGGCCTTCAAGATCTCGACGCCCGACGTCGACAACCTCGCGAAGCTCATCAAGGACGCCATCAAGGGCGTGGTGTGGGTCGACGACGCGCGTGTCTGCGACCTGCACATCTGGAAGCGCTACGGCGACAGGCCGGGCGTCACCGTCACTGTCGAGGCCGCGACATGAGCTCGTGGCCGAAGCACCTCCCGCCGATCGACATGGACACGCCGCGCTCGTTCGCGGCGACAGGCGATGGCCTCACGATCCGCCTGCAGAAGGACGTGGAGGGGCTGAACCAGACGGTCAGCTACTCGCTCCACGCCGGCGGCCGGAAGCTCAAGCAGCCCTACCGCAAGTTTCAGATGCCCCTCGCCGAGGCGGTCGATCGCTTCGTGCGCATCTATCGCAAGCATTTCCAGCCGGAGGCGACGCCCAAATGATGGACGCGCGCAAGGAGCGGATCCTCACCCTCTGGGCCGGCGGGAAGTCCGCCACCGAGATCGCGAAAGAGCTCGGCGTCACGCGCAACGTCGTGATGGGGATCATCCATCGCAACCGGACCGCCGGCGCCGAGCGCAGGAAGACCGGGCCGAAGCCAGAGAAGCAGGCAAAGCCCGAGAAGCGTGCGAATCCCGGCGGGATCGCGACGAAGGCCGCCGCGGCGCGCGAGAAGGCCAGGAACCCGGCCGAGCAGAGCTTCAACGCCTCGTCGCTCGCGCTCGAGGCCCGGCGCGTCGCCAGGCTCGGCGATCTCCCAGCGGACGGGCTGGTCGCGTTCGTCCTGCAGACGTCGGGGCAGTGCAAGTTCCCGATGTGGGCGAATGGGCCGGTCCCGCCGATCGACCAAGCCATGGTCTGCGGCCGGCCGATCGAGGGCGACGGCGCGCCGTACTGCGGCGCACATGCCCGCGTGTGCTGCACCGCGCCGATCGGACCGCGGAACGCCGGCTTTGCCATCCGATGAGCGTGGAGATCTCGGACCACGCGCTGCTGCGCTACATCGAGCGCGCCCACGGCGTGCCGATCGAGGAGCTGCGCCGCATCGTGGCGGAGACGCCCGGGCTGGATGAAGCCGCGCGAGCCGGCGCCTCGGCGTTCTCGCACGACGGCCTGACCTACCGGATCAAGGGCGGACACGTCGTCACCGTCCAGGGGCACGGATCACCGTCCGGCGCCCGCCTCGAGAGCGTCCGCTTCAAGCACGGCTACACGGTCAAGGCCCGCGGACCGCGGCTCGGAAAGTCAGCGCGGGGCAGGGGGCGCGACCGCGGCCGCCACGATCGTGAGTACGACGAGGCCGCGGAATGACGATCGACGCCGCCACCCTCCGGCGGATCGCGGCCATGACTTCGCCCGAGGCCATGCGCGAGGCGCTCGAGTTCCTCGCCGCGCAAGAGGAGAAGGTCGAACACCGGAAGGCGGGGCAGCGCGCGCGTACACGGCGCCATCGTGAGCGTGACAGCGGCGTTACGGTAACGGGCACGTCACGCGACGGTAACGTTACATCCCCCCCTGATGGTCCCCCTTCCTCTGGACTCCTTCCCCCCCTTAACCCCCCCGCCGATGTTCCATCGGCTGAAAAATCGCCCGCGCGCAAGGCAACGCCTCGGGACGAGCTGGTGGCCGTCCTCGATGCCAGGCGAGCCGATGCCGTCCTCGAGCATCGCCAGCGCATCCGGAAGCCGCTGACGGCGCACGGCGCCGCCCTCCTCGCCGGCAAGCTGCGCCAGGCGCCCGATCCGAACGCCGCCGCCGACATGATGGTCGAGCGCGGCTGGCAGGGGTTCGAACTCGGCTGGCTGAACGGCGAGCACCGCGGCCGCGGGCCGCCGGCGACCGGTCGCGATGCGCTGACGGGGTACCAAAAAATCATGGCGGACGAGGCAGGGCTTTTCGATGGGCAATCAGCTCGAAACGACGACCAGTAGCGGGGGGCAGCTTCGTCCGCCGGTGCCGATCTCGCTGGATCTGAACCGCGCCCTCCTCGCCTGCCGGAATGGGCTGCAGCGCGAGGAATCGGGGCGGATGCTGATCCATCCCGACTGCCTGCCCGAGGAGGCGCTGCGCGAGCAGCTGCGAGCGCGCGTGAAACACCTCGGCCTCGCGCTCGATCGACGCGACCGGGATCCCGCGGAGGGCGGCAAGAGCGTCATCCGGGCTGTGGTCGCGAGGATGTTCGACGCGCTCACTCCCACGGCGAAGGCCTCGGACGAGGCGGCCATGGCGAAGATCGGGAACTATCGCTCGGTGCTCGCCGAGCTCCCGCTGTTCGCCGTGGTGGAAGCCTGCGGCCGCTTCGCGCGCGGCCTGGTGGCCGGACACAATCCGGCATTCCCACCCACGGCCGCGGAGATCCACGCGGAGGCGCGCAAGATCGCCGATCCGTGGTCGGCCGAGCGCGCGTCGATCCTCCAGGTCCTCACGGCCAAGGCGCTGCCTCCCCCGCCCTCGGCGCGCGATCGCGAGAAGACGCTGGCCCGGATCGCCGAATGGGAACGCGAGAGCGCGGCCCGTCGCGAGGAGATCGACCGCGAGAAGGATCGCCAGTCGGGCGGCACGGACCGCTTTGCCGCCTGGCGCAAGGCGAGGCCGCCGGTGGGCTTCGAGGCCGAGCCGGATCTCGCACCGCGTATCGACGAGCCGGGCCCGGAATGACGCGGGCAACGACACCAGCCGAGAAACGCGAAAAGCGCGCGCGAAAAGACCGCGAGCGCAAGCGTCGATATTGGCAGAACCACAAGGTGAAACTGAACGAAAAGCGTCTAGCGGCTAGACGCGAGAAGGCGCTTCCGCCGCCGGGTCCGCAGGTGCTGGGCACCGCGTCGACGTATGACGAGCTCGTCGGGTTGCTGGCCGCGCGCCGGCGTGCCCTGGGAGAGCGTCAGCTCGCCATCGACTACATCAGCGGCATGCAGGACGGCTACACCGGCAAGCTCGAGATCGGCCGGGAGCGCGGCGGCCGCACGATGGGGCGGATCACGACGGCGCTGTGGCTCGCGGGCCTTGGCGTCCAGCTGCAGGTCGTGGAGGTAGCTAAGGCCGCGCCACCAAATCCTGCAAAGACTTCGCGATCCTCGCGAGCGAGACCGCAGAAATAATGGTCGTTAGCGCCTCGATGGTCGTCCCGTTCAACTCAGGCTCCAAGGCGGATGCCATGGCCGGGTCCGCTTCATGCAAGGCCTGCAGCAGGAGTCTCTTGGCGTTGGTGATGGCCATGTAATTCGCCTCGGTCTTGAATCGGGTCAGACTATCGCGAGTCGGCTGCGCTTAGCGAGATCCACTCCGTGGCTGACCGCTCGGCGTAGAGCTGCAGGTAGTGGAGGGAACCCCCAAAAGGGGTGGGACAGATGCGGGAGAGCTGCAGACTACCTCTCGACCTGAGCGGCATCGCGGAGTAGGAAATTAACGCATACGCACCATATGTGGTGCAGCAACGGAGTGGTCCGACCGGCGGGATTCGAACCCGCACACTACCTTTTTCGAGAAGGGTGCTGTGTGTCTTGCGGGCCTTCGGTGAGACGGGGACCCCTGGGACGTTCCATTCAGCTTCGGTCGGTTACTCCTGTCGCCCCGCCCCTCAAAAGGCGGGGCGATGCGTTTCCAGCGCCACCATTGCGCCAGTTAACAATATATGGCGCTTACGGATCGTAAACACCACAAACCGTGGGTCAGGGACGAAGAGTCCACAGGGCCACGCAGCGCGTCGGAAGCCATGGAAATCCTGCGATTTCCGGGGATCGCTCCGACACGAGCAGCGAACGCAGGTACACGGACAGGCTTAGACCGAGTCGCGTTTCAGTCAACCGCGCGAATTCCGTTGCCCGCCGTCGTACCTGCAATCCACCGAACCCACGCGATTCACGTCGCGGAGCTTGACGTCGTGGTCGCCTCCGCGCCGACCAAGATTCGCACTGGCGCCGCCGGCGAGAGCGAAAGCGTCAGCCAGTCGAACTTCACACCGAGGGTGACGGCAGCGCACGCCAGCCGGTACCGCTGCATGGCGTCGGGTTCGATGGCGCGGCCATCGCCGCGGACCTGGCCGGCCTCGATGTCCATGATGCGGGACTCGCTCATGCCGATGCGCTCGGCGAGCTCGCGGCGCGACAGACCGACGACATTCTCGCGCCAGTACCGTGCGCGCTCGTGCTCGGGAGCGTCGGGCCTGGGAACGACTGGCGCCGTGACTTTGCGTGCTGGAAGCTTGATCGGCATTCGCTATGCTCCTTCGATGCTCGATGTGGTGGGGTGTCTCCGACCGCAGCGAGCGGGCCCGGGGGCTGGAACCCTCGGGCCCACCCTTCCTTTACCAGAGGCTGCCTTGCTTGGGCCCGGCGTCGGGCTCGCGGCGCTCGCATCCGGGGATGACGAGCTGCACGCCGATCGGCGTGAGCTCCTCCGCCGGCGCCGGGGTTTCACCGTGCTCGGCGCAGTCCGGATCGGCCTGGAACGACCGACCGGCGCTCATAGACCCACCCTCCGCTCGGCGGCGCGGGCCTCGCTGCGCTGCGCAGGCGGCAGCAGCCGTGCAACCTCCTCCTCAGTCAGCAGTTCGAGCGGCACCACGGTCGTGGCGCCAGCACGAAGGACGAGGATCGCGCGGGGTTCTCCCGCATCGCTGCGGAAGTCCCGGTGGGTGTGCTTCCAGATCAGCGCGCGGGCGCGTTCGGCTTCGGTCATCGTCGCCCCCCTACTGGCTGAGTTCGTCGTTGGTGGCGCGGTCCTCGTAGCGGATCGCGTCGCCATCCCACATCGGGCCGCAGAAGCCGGCCAGGCGGGGCTGGCCCTGCAGTTCGGCGCGCTGCGAGGGGTTCGTGTTCCGGCCCGTGACCGCGATCCCGCGGACGTCGCACCATGCCGCGAAGTTCTCGGGCTGCACTTCCGTCGTCACCATGCGGCGCTCGATCATCTGGACGACGCGGAAGGGCACCGTCGGCGTCATGCCGTTCAGGCTCGGAACGTGGCGATTGTAGAAGCTCATGGTCTGTCTCCGTTCGTGGGCGGATCGCTGGAACGATCCGGATGCCGGGTGCATCGGGGAGCCGGTCGACCGAAGCCGGCCGGCTCACGCGCTGCGTCAGGCGCGACGGCGCTTGGTCGACGGCCAGACTCCGGCCGGCATGATGAAGGCCCTTAGGCCTTCGTGGCCCCACCGCGGATCATTGCGCAGCGCGTGGAGGATCGCGCCGCGCTCGCCGATCGCGCGGGCGTTGTACCAGTCGGCGGCAAGGTCGGCCTTCCACAGACGACCGTTCTCGAGGGCGTAGCTCTTGATCGCATCGAGCTCGTCGGCGGCCAGGTCGCGGATGGCGATGGCGTCGGTCAGGGTCATTGCCGCTACTCCGCCACGCGCCATGCGGCGACGTCATAGGCGCGGGGCCGATCGAACGTCCCCACGGTCGGCGCGTCGATGCGGGTGAGGCGGACGTCGCCGCCGCGGCCGCAAAGCGCCACGAGGTACGCATCGCCGGCGGTGGCGTAGGAGCCGCGCGGCACGCGGTCGAACACGATCCGGGCGCCATGGGTGGGAAGGTTGAGGGGCATCTGGTGTCTCCGGTTCTGGACCCGCTGGAACAGGCTCGGCGGTGCCGATGAACGGACCAAACCATAGGCCGGAGGTGCCGTCAAGCACTAAAAGCGCAATAAAGTCTGAGAATGTTGCTTCCATCGCGTAAATCGTGGCGTTTCGCGCGCGTTCCGGAACCAGCCTCGGCCACAATCGTGTCAATCACGACCAGATCGGTAGTGTATTCCAGAAACCAAGGCGGCTCTAGGGCTCGTGGCCCGTGCCGCGCCAGTGCGTTGGACAAGCGCCGAAAAATGCCGCCCCCTGATCTGACCCTCGCGCGGCTCCCCACTCCCTCGACCGACCCGCCGGTGCGTTGAGGCGCGGCCGACCCGCTGCGCATCCTCCGCCCCATGCCTCCGCTCCCGGCCATCCACCACACCCGCGGCGTGCCCGTCGGCAAGCGCGGCACACAACGCCGCCGCAAGACGCCCGCGCCACGCCTCACAGCGTCCGTGCGCACCGCAATCCTCGCCATGGTCTTCGGGCCCGACGAAGGCCCCCACGCCGGCAAGCCGCTCCGCCGGGCAGAGGCAGCAGCATTCGCAGGCATCGGCGACCCGTACCTCAGAGACTGCCTCTCCAATCCAGAGATCATGAAGTTCTGGAACGAGCAGCTGGAGGTGTTGAGGTCCGGAGCGCGGCCCCGGGCCCTCGTGAGGATGATCGAGCTATCCGACCAGGACGCGCACCGACCCACGGCCTTCAACGCCTCGAAGTTCCTCCTCACGGACGGGCGCGAGGACGGAGGCGGCGGGCCACAGGTCGTGGTCCAGATCAACCAGCAGCCGGGCTACGTGATCGCGGTCGATCCGCAGTACGCGCAGGGACAGCAACAGCCTCCGCAGCTGATGCCGAATGCGGCTAAGCCATTGATCGAACATGCGTCCGTTCCCGCGTCGGGCTCGGAACGCCTGCCGGAGCGCCCTCGGTGAGGGGGGTAGGGGGGTGCCTTCGTGCACGCGCGCTCGCGGGCGGGGGTGGGGGGCAAAACGGGCGCGCTGTCTCAATTCGTACCGCCTGCGAGAGTTTTTCTACATCGCCGTTGTTCGAGCGGGATGGCGGATTTCTGCGGTCTGTCGTGCGGCAATGGTGCCGGCGACGTTGAGCGAAGGGGCTCACGATGAGGAAAACGACGACGAACGCGGCGGCGGCCGCGACGAAGGATGCGGATCAGCAGGCAACGGTGGTCGTTGCGAAGCTGGGGTCGGTGATCGAGACGCACACGGCGCCATTGCTAGCGAGGATCGCGGAACTCGAAAGCGCGGGGGAGGTGTTTCGGCAGAACCTTCGCGAGGCGGCGCTCGCCATTGAAGCCGAGAAGGCCGAGGTGCGTCGACTGACCGAGGAGCGCGATGCCGCGGTCCGGATGGCGGACCATCACAAGATGATGGCGGATCGTACGCACGAGGCGTTCAACGCGCAGAAGCAACGGGCAGATGCGCTGGCGACCGACGTCGACGAGGCGCGGGTGCAGACGAGGGACGCGCGGGTCGACCTTGCGCGCTGCAACGACGATCTGCAGCGGGCGCTCGGGTTCATCGCCGGCGCCGGGCTGGACCTGGGGAAGGTGCAGACGTCGGGCTTCGAGCATTCGGCGTCGTTCCGGCCGCTGTTCATGCGCGCCGAGCAGGCGCAGCCGATGGTCGCGGACGGTGACGTCATGCGCCGGCGGCGCGCCGCCTGATGCTGGCGAAGCGCATCGAGGGAGCGACCCAGGTCGCGGGCCGCTCCCAGGGCTTCATCGGCCTGCCGATCCGGCAGGAGATGGCCGAACTCACCTTCGAGGGCGAGGCCGCGCCGCGGCAGGTGTCGCAGCTCGTCACGCACTGGGAGGCGACGCCGCGCGAGCTGGAGGCGATGGCGACGGGCGCCGCGGTCGAGATCAAGATCCTGGCGAACCTTCACCCGCCGATCCTCGTCGGGGTGACGCCGCCGGCGCCCGCGCCTGCCGAGCGCGATTCCTCGGCCTACGCCGCGCTCGTCCTCGAGGAGATCGCGAAGCTGCCGCCCGGCCGGGGTGACGAGGCGCGCGCGATGGCGCTTTCGGCGCTCGATGCGCTGGGGCAGCGGCTCGGGAACCTGCTGCCCGGCTGGATCGCCGAAGGCCGCCAAGGCGTGTTCTTCGACACGCTGGCCGCGACCGAAGCGGAGTGCAACGCGAAGGCGGCCCGCACCGGCCTCCTCGGGCAACTCAAGGCGAAGCGCGTCCGCATCGAGGTCATCGACTGATGAAGGGCCACGCGGAGTTTCTGCGCGAGCACCACGAGGAGTTCGCCGGCACGATCAGCCGCGATTTCTTCGGCGCGATCTTGGGCCCGCGTCTCGGCGGGGGCGTCTTCCGGGAGGTGTTCCGGTGCGCCGTCGACCCCCGCTACGTCGTGAAGTTCGAGACGCGCGCCGCGAACTTCTCGAACGTCATCGAGTGGGAGACCTGGGCGATCGCGCGCTATCAGGACGCCGGCGCCTGGCTGGCGCCGTGCCTGTTGATCGGCGGCGCCGGGTCGGTCCTCGTGCAGCGATACGCCGAGGACGTGCGGTTCGAAGAGCTTCCTGACCGCATCCCGCGGTGGGCGCAGGACACGAAGCTGGAGAACTGGGGGCGCGTCGACGGCCGCGTCGTGCTGCGCGACTACGGCGGCACGCTCATGCTTCAGGACGGCTTCGCGAGCAAAGCGATGAAGGCGTTGCCGAGGGAGGACCGCAGGGAAAACGGCGGGTATCGGCACGACGAGCTGGATGCCGGCGTTGCGAAGCGAATGGCGAAAATCCGGGCATGAACGCGCCGGCCCGCGTCCGCCCTACGATCCAGCGCGACCCTGAGGGGCGGATCCTCTACGCGCCGAACGGGCAAACGCTCGTCGACTATCTGCTCGACAGCTCGCCGATCGCGGTCATCCGCGGCCCTTGGGGCTCCGGCAAGACGGTGGCGAGCGTGCAGCGGATCTGGCGGCACGCGGTCGAGCAGAACTATTCCACGACCGGCGGCGTGCTGAAGCGGCGATCGCGCTGGTTCATCATGCGCGAAAGCTACCCGCGCATCTTCACGACCACGCTGAAGACCTGGCTGGAGTACTTCCCGGAGCGCCTCTACGGGAAGCTGTTCACCGGCGAGCGGCCGTACCGGCACGAGATCCGCGTCGGCGACATCGAGCTCGACGTCTTCTTCGGCGCCCAGGACGATTCCTCCTCGGACGCCATGTTCAAGTCGCTCGAGCCGACCGGCTGGTACTGGAACGAGCTCGAGTTCACGTCGATGGAGAGCTTCTTCGCCGCGCACGGCCGCGTTGGCCGCTTCCCGCGCGCGATCGATGGCGGGTCGAAGTGGTCGGGGTCGATCGCCGACACGAACGCGCCCGGCGACAATCACTGGCTGCCGCTGATGATGGGCGAGGCGGCCCTGCCGGACGACATGAGCTTCGATCGGCGAGAGGCGTTCAAGCGGCCGCCCGGGTTCCAGTACTACGTGCAGCCGCCGGCGATGTTCGAGGTCCGCGACGCGGCCAACCGGATCATCGACTGGCGGCTGAATCCCGCGGCCGAGAACCTCAAGTGGCTTACCAACTACGAGGTCGAGACGGACAACGGCGAGGAGTACTACGACCGCGCCCGCCGCGGGAAAACGATCCGGTGGATCTGGGCGAACCTGTGCAATCGCATCGTCGCCACGGTCGAAGGTGATCCGGTCTACCCGTCGTGGGACGAGCAGATGCACGCCTCGACCGTGCCGCTGGAGCCCGTCGCCGGCGAGGACGTCGCGGTCGGGCTCGACTTCGGTCGCCGGCCGGCAGCGCTGTTCTCGCAGACCATCAACGGCCAGCGGCAGATCCAGTTCGAGGCCGGAATGGAGAACGCCGGCGCCACGAAGTTCGCGCCCGTCGTGCGGGAGCTCATCGCCCGCCATTATCCGTGGGTGTTCCTTGGCCGCGGCAAGCTCCGCGTATGGGGCGACCCGAAGGGCCAGGACGGCACCCAGGCCGACGAACAGACGGCCTACGACGTCTTCCACAAGCACGGCCTGATGGTTCGGCCGGCGCCGGTGAAGCAGAACAACATCCAGACCCGCATCGAGGCGCTGGAGTTCCAGCTCTCGCGGCTGATCGGCGGCCGCCCTGCCTATCTCGTCTCGCCGCGCTGCTCGCGGTACCGCACGGCGATGGGCGGCGGCTACCACTACGCGAACGAACGGCCGGCGCCGATGACGGAGCGGAAGCCGGTGAAGGACCGGTATTCCGACTACGCCGATGCCGGCCAGTACCTCGAGCTCGGCGAAGGCGCCGGGCTCACGATGGTGGGGCGGGAATCGCGGCCCTCGCCCGTCAGCACCAAACCCGCCAGCCGCAATTATCGGAGAGGTCAATGACCCAGGAAACAGAACAGAAGGGCCTGCAGGTCGCCGGCTACAAGCCGACGCAACCGGCCGCTGCAATCAATGCAGTGAACCACAACAAGCACGTGGAGGAGTTCATCCTCCGCGACATGGACGAGCTCAAGATCGGCGGCAACGGCCTCGCGGTCGACCAGCGGTGGCTGGCGATCGCCCGGACGAAGATGGAAGAGGCGTTCATGGCCTACAACCGCGCCATCTTCCAGCCGCAGAGGGTCGAAGGCGGTCTGAACGTCTGCGTGGCCGTCCAGCACGCCTGATGCCCTGGCAACTCGTCCAGCTTCACCCGCCGGTGTGGTTCGTGTGCTTTCATCGAACCTCACCGACGTGGTGGGTCCAGCGGCTCCCGCTCGGCCGGTGGAAGCACGTCAACTGCTTCGGCTTCATCCCGGGGCAGAAGACCTGGGTCTTCTACGACTACGCGCTCGACGGCAGCCAGATCGCAGTCGTCCCTGACAGCCAGCCGTCGTGGGTCGACGCCCACATGCAGCACTTCATGCGGGATGCTCGGGTGCTCGAATATGCGACGCCGGCGGACGGCCGGGGCTTCTGGCAGCCGATCGCCGTTTGCGTATCCGAGGTCTCCGCCATGATCGGCTCGAAAAGCCGTGCGTTGCGGGCCGGTCGCTTCCTGCGAGATTTGCTGCGCGAAGGCGCGACGATCTACCAGCGGGAACCGGACTATGACGCAGGGCATGAAAGCCCGCCGATCGGCCAATCAGGCGACGGCGAGCGCCGCGGCGGCGAACGAACGGATCCTTGAGGACGAGGAGGAGCGGGCGCGCGAGGCGCGCATCTCCTCCGTCCGCGATCGCGTGATGCAGCGCAACGCGATCCTCATGCGGACCTTCGGCACCCGCATCTCCAGCCCCACCTCCTCGGCCGCCGGCGGCCTCGCCGCAGGCAGTGGCGGCGGAACGACAGGCGTGGCTTCCATGTGGCGCCTACCCTCGCGCCAGGGCTATTCGTTCCTCCGGTTCGGGAGCCGCTGATGGCGTCCCCGTTCAAGGCGATCAGCGACCAGGCCAACCAGCGCCTCGCCGACGCCCGCGCGCAGAAGGACGGCGTCGCCCAGGATATCCGCGAGGCGTATTTCTTCACCAACCCGCGGCTCTACCGGCAGGTTCGCTCCGATTCTCCGCCGACGACGAAGGTGGACGACGAAACACAGGTGGTGACCGGCGTCGGCACCGAGGCGAACGAGGACTTCGCGACAGAGGTGCTGACGGCGTTCTTCCCGCCGGCGATCCCGTGGGTGCAGTCGATGCCGACGGCCAACGTCAAGAAGGCCGACAAGGCGAAGATGGTCGCCGCGGCCAAGGCGGTCGACGATCAGGTCTTCGACGAGATCCGGAGCTCCAACCTTGATGCCGAGCTCGGCACGGCACTGACGCCGGACATCGGCGTCGGCACGATCGGCCTCTGGGTCGACGAGGACAGCGGGCACCTGCCGATCCGCGTCCAGCACGTGCCGATCCGCGAGCTCGAGATCAATGTCGGCCCCCGCGGCGACGTGGATGACCGGTTCGCGGTGAAGTACATCCGCTACCGCTCGCTGCGGGCGATGATCCCGAACGTCGAGATTCCCGCCCACTTCGCCAAGAAGATCGAGAAGAAGCCCAACGAATACGTACGCGTCGCGTGGGGCTTCTGGCGCGACTGGAACGTCCGCGGGGACGAGGTGTGGACTGCCGTCATCATGCTCGACGGCGAGGTCGTGTGGCATGGCGATCGCAAGGGCGAAGGGTCGGTGGAGCTCCTCGTCGCGCGCTTCGCTCCGGACAACCTGCATGCCTTCGGCAACGGCCCGTCCATCAAGGCGCTGCCGGACCTGCGCGTACTCGACGCCCTGACCGAGGCGCAGCAGAACCGCGGTCTCACGTCCATGAACCCGCCCTTCGCATTCCCCGACGACGGGATCATGAATTTTGAGGGCGGCATTCGGGACGGCATGGCCTACCCGAAGCGGCCGGGCGGCGGGCCGAACGACATCGTGCCGCTGTACTTTGCCGGCGACGTGAACCTCGGCTTCTTCACCACCGAGGATCTCCGCCGGTCGATCCGCCGGAAGCACTTCGCCGACTACCCCGAGCAGGCCGGGAAGACACCGCCGACGGCCACGCAGTGGGCCGACGAGATGGCGAAGTCGCAGCGGCGGCTCGGCACTCCCGGCGCGAAGTTCTTCAACGAAGGGCCGGTCCAGATCTTCAACCGGTTCCGGTTCCTCGGCCAGCGGCGGAAGACCGTCCAGCCCTACGAATACGAGGGCAAGCCGCTGGTCTGCCGGCCGAGCAACCCCGCGGCCAAGGCGCTCGAGCAGCAGGAGGTCGCGATGGCGACCCGCCTTCTTGAGATCCTCAACGCGTTCTTCCCGCAGTTCATGGCGACCGTCGTCGACCCGGTGAAGACCGCGACGGCGCTCAAGGAGAAACTCGGCGACAAGATCATCACCTTCCGCTCCGAGGAGGAGGCCGCGGCGCTGATCCAGAAGACGCTCGAGGCCGCGCCAGGCGTCCAGCAGCAGCTCGCGCCGCCGGCCGCGGGCGGAGGAGCACCGCAGTGACCGACGAGCAGCGAGAAGCCTGGGAGCGCGTGTTCCGCGGCCCGGACGGACAGAAGATCCTCGATTCCCTCGACGGCGTCCTGCGCGAGACCATCGTTGGGGATTCCAGTGCGTTGCAGGCCCACAACGGCAAACGCATCTTCGCCCGCGAATTGATCAACCTGGCGGCTGGGCTCCAAGCGACCCCCTCGCCGACGCGGGTTCCCGGGCGGCGGGTTCCCCTGGAGAAGACATGAACCGGCTCCTCGCCCTGCTACTCGCTTCGACTGCGCTGCTCGCACCGGAAGGTGAGGGCGCCGGCGGCGGTGGCGCGGGCGAGGGGGACAGCGCCGCGGCCGCCGCAGCCGCCGCAGCCGCGGCAGGCGCCGGTGGCTCCACGGTCGAGATCCCGAAGGGGCTCGACGCGAAGTACTGGGACGAAGCCGCGAAGGCGCCGAAGTGGGAAGACCTGCTTCGCGACACCGCGGCCGATCGCTCGTTCCGGACCGAGAACGAGGCGCTCGTCACCGAGGCGAGGAAGCGGCTCGAGGGCGTGCCGGCCAAGCCCGAAGACTACAAGGCGGAGCTCCCCGCGGCGTTCAAGAAGCCGGAAGGGTTCGAGTTCGCAGTCGATCCGAAGGACCCGCTCCTTGCGGAGGCGCAGGCCTTCGCGAAGAAGCACGGCCTCTCGCAGGAGGCGTTCTCCGAGCTCATCGGAATGCGCGCTGCGCTCGAGGCGGAATCATTCCAGACGCTCCAGGCGGGCGACGCCAAGGAGATGGAGAAGCTCGGCACCCAGGCGCCGGCCCGCATCAAGGCCGTTGGCGAGTTCCTGGTCGCCGAGCTCGGCGAAGACGTGGGCTCTCAGCTCGCGGGGGTGCTGTTCACCGCCGCGCAGTTCGAGGGCATGGAGAAGCTGATCGCCAAGGCAAAAGGGGCCAGCGGCAACGGCTACAAGGGCGGCGGCGGCGGAGGCGGGAAACCTCAGCTGACCGAGGAACAGTGGGCGCGGATGAGCGAGACGGATCGCATCAACTACGCCCGGGACAACTCGCCCGCGCCGAAGAAAGCCGCGGCCTAAGGAGCTGACGTTACATGGCGACCATGACGCTCGTCGAGTATGCCAAGAGCCTCGACATGGCCAACATTCAGCGGCCGATGATCGAGGTCTTCGCCGCATCGTCCGACATCTTCGGAGCGATCCCGATCGTCGGATTCTCCGGCGCCGCGTATGAGACCTACGAGGAAGCCGCCATGCCGTCGGGCATGGCCTTCCGCGGCATCAACGAGCCTGCCGGCTCCGGCCAGGGCCGCATCTCGCCGAAGCAGGAAGCGAGCTTCCCGCTCGACTGGAACTGCGACGTCGACAAGGCGATCATCCGCCGGCACGGCATGGGTCGCCGCGCGATCGAGGAGAAGCTGTCGCTGAAGCGTGCGGGTCGCCTCTGGGCGAACACCTTCATGAACGGCGACAACACGACGGAGCCGCGCGAGTTCAACGGCCTCAAGAAGCGCATCGCGCAGAAGGGGACGGTCGGCACCGAGACGAACACCCGGACGATCCACAATTCGGCATCGTCCGGCGGCGCCGCGCTGTCCCTCGCGAAGCTCGACCAGCTGATCATGATGGTGAAGGGCGGCACGCACTTCATCGCGCCGCGCGCTTCGATCCCGCTGTGGACCGCGGCCGCGCGCAACTCCTCGCTGACCGGCTTCGTCATGCAGACGTGGGACGGCATCGGCACGCCGAAGATGTCCTACGCCGGCCGGCCGATCCTGTTCGGCTACGAGCGCGAGCCCGAGGGCGATCTCCTCAACTTCGACGAGGTCGCGTCGGGCGGCGGCTCGGCCGTCACCGGCTCCGTCTACCTGGTCCGGTTCGCCGAGGACGGCATCCACGGCATCGAGATTGTCCCGCTCTCGGTGAAGGACATGGGCCTCCTCGAGGACGACATCACGTACCGCAGCCACCTCGAGTGGGACGTCGGTCTGGCCGACGAGCACCCGTACTGCTGCGCCCGCCTGACGTCCGTCACCAACGCGGCGATCGTCGCCTAGCGCATCGGTCGGCCGCCCCGCGCGGCCGCCTTCGCTCTACAACCGGAGAAGACCACGATGGGTCGCAGGGTTTACAGCTTCGACGCGCTCCTCCTGATGAAGGATGCAGGTCTGGTGGCCGCCTCGGCAGCCGCACAGGTCGCTTCCGCGGCGCGAATTCTTGATGTCGGGCAGGCGCGGATCGACGCCGTCGTTGTGATCGACCTGACCGCGATCGAGATCGCTTCGAACGACGAGGAGTACGACATCATTGTCCAGGGCTCGTCCTCGGCGACCTTCGCCTCGGACATCCAGAACCTCGGGCAGCTCAACCTCGGTGCAACCGAGGTCCGGCAGGGTGGCGCCATCGACTCGCTCGTCGGCCGCTACGAGCTGCTGTTCAGCAACGAGCAGAACGACGTCGTGTACCGCTACGTCCGGCTCTACACCGTCGTCGCCGGCGCCATCGCCACCGGCATCAACTATCGCGCCTTCATGGCCGAACTGCCGCGCATGTAGCGGCTCCTTCGCGTCCTCCTGTCTGGCCGCGAAAGTTAACAAGGTCCAACGGAGCTCGATCGAACATGGTCAAGGTGGTGAGGGTTTGGGACACGACCGGCGACCCCGGTCCCGACGGCTGGAAGCCGGGCGGCGAGCCCCGCTTCTTCGACCAGCCGGCGATCACTGCCGAGGAAACGGTCAAGAACGGCCGCGGTCGCTACGCGCTCCGTGAGCCTGCAGGTTGGCCGCCGCAGTGGCAGCCCCCGAAGTCGGCGGCGCCGGCGTCCGGCCGCGCAGGTGACGCGAACTCCGCATTCGCGAGCACGGCGGCGGCCGCCCCTTTGTCGTCGGTCGCCGCCGATACCACTCTCGTCCCGGCACGCCCGGGGTCCGATCCGAGCCTCGGCAACGATCGGGACCCAAGGCCGGGCGACACGGTCGCCGATGTGGTGGCGCAGAACGACGCCGCCCGCGCGGCCGCGCAGCGGGCCGCTGGTGAGGGTGATGCCGATCGCGACGGTGACGACGAGGATCCGTTCGCTCAGATCCCCGGCATCGGCCCGAAGATCGCACGCAAGCTCCGCTTCGCAGGCATCACGACGCTCGAGCAGCTCGCCGGCAGCACCCCCACGAAGCTCTCCACCATTGCCGCAACCCCGGGCAAGTCGGCCCAGGTGATCTTCGAGCAGGACTGGACCGGCCGCGCCCGGGCGCTCGTCGAGAACCGCGAATACACCGGCCCCGTCGTCGAGACGGGAACGAAGGCCGAAACCGCCGACGTCGCGCGCGGTGCCGCCGGCGACGGCCAGGCAGAAGACCGCACCACGGAATAGCTGCGCCTGCACTACGGCAAGAAGGGCCCGGAGCACATGCCGCTCCGGGCCCTTTGTGTTTCACGGGGAACAGGTGCGTTGCGGCGCACGCGGCGCGCGCTGATGCTCCCGCGCCATGGACAAACTGACCATCCTAAATCGCGCGCTCGTTGCCACCGGCAACAGCATGATCTCGCTGAACGACGGCAGCGACGAATGGCAGGTGGTCGAAATTGAGTTCGATCGCCGGGTTGAGGAGCTCCTGTCTGGCCACGGCTGGCCGTTCGGGCGGCGCAAGGCGACCTTGGTGCCCACGACGCCGGTGGAGGCAGTCGAATGGCAGTACGCCTTCGCGCTTCCCACCGACCTGTTCCACCTCCGAAAGGTGTTCATCGCCGGGAACCCGACGACGGAGTACCGCATCTACGGCAAGGCGATCGTGCTCGACGCGGACGGCTCCACGGGCGACGTCCAGGTCGAATACATCAGCCAGCCCGAGGCCGACGAGAACTGGCACGCGCAGGCCACCCGGGTCCTGACTCTGTACATCGAGGTCGGCTGTCTCCGCGGCCTCAACGAGGATCTGGGCGAAGCGTCGAAGCGGCTTCAGGAGGCCGAGTGGGCGCTGGCCAACGCGAAACAGGTCACCGCCAGCGAGAACCCATCGACGAACGTCTATCAGGGCGGCGCGACCGCAGCCCGGCGGATGAGACGCGCGTGAGCATCCCGAAGAACTTCCGGCGCCAGGTCGACTTCTCCGCCGGCCAACTCAACCGCACCGCGGAGCGCCGCGTCGATCAGAAGATCTTCGACGCCGGTCTCCTCAAGGCGGAGAACATGCGCTCGCCGCCCACGGGTGGCCTCAAGCGCCGATCGGGCCGCCGCGTGGTCTACTTCGACGCCGGGCAGCACGACCTGATCCGACCGGTGTCCGGCGCCACCTTCGACATCACCTTCGCCGTCGGCCGCTTCACCGCGCGACTGCAGAACGGCGGCATCGTGGCGAACATCACGGGCTGCCCGTGGGACGCAGCGACCCTCGCCAACATCTCGTGGACCCCGGTGGGACGCAGGATCTACGTCGCCGCGCGCGGGATGCGGCCGCAGTACATCGAATACGATCCGGACGCCGGCACCTGGACGCGCTTCGACTACGACTTCCAGACGCTCGCGGCCGGGCGGCGGTTCGAGCCGTTCCACCGGTTCGCGGATCTCGGGATCACGCTCAAGCCGAGCGCCACCACGGGAAACATCACGCTCGTCGCGAGCGCGGCGATCTTCGTCGCTCAGCACGTCGGGGTGCGGTTCACGTGGATGAAGCGGCAGATGCAGATCACCGCAGTGACCGACACGAAGCACGCCAGCGCGACGGTCATCGAGGAGCTGCCGCCGACGTACCGGGTCACCCTAGACAGTGTCGACGGCTACATCGTCGGCGAGACGCTCGAGGGGGACCAGACCTCCACGTCCGGCGAGATCGTCGGAATCGACGTGCCGGGCAAGAAGCTCGACATCGTCGTGTTCGACAATTTCACCGGGTTCGAGGTCGACGAGTATCTCGTCGCCGCCAATTCGCGCGGCAAGGTCGTTTCGCAGGCCGTCATCAGCCCGGGCCCCTCCCTCCAGTGGAAGGAGGCCTTCATGTCGGCGCTGCGCGGGTATCCCGGTTCGGTGGCCTATGAGCTGCAGCGCCTGATCTTCTGCGACTGGCCGCAGTTCGAGCACGCGATCCTCGCCTCGGGAATCGGCGCCGAGCAGGACTTCGACACGGCCGCCAGCGCCGCGGACGCGGCGATCTTCACGTATGTGCCGAAGCCGTGCCGCGTGTACCAGGTGCTCGCCGGCACCGGCGATGTCTTCGTCATCAGCGACGCCGGCACGTTCTACCTCGAGGTTTCGCCGAGCAACCCGTTCACCAACGGCAACTCCGGTTTCAAGCCGATCGACGCGAAGGCGGCCGCGAACGTCCACGCGGTCTTCGCCGAGGCGGCCGTGCTCTTTGTCGGCGCCGACAACAAGGCCATCCTCGCGATCGTCTCGACGGGCGCCGCGAACAACCCGTACCAGGTCACGTCACTCTCGGAGAGCCACTCCGACCTCTTCAACAACCCTCTGTCGATCGCGGTGGCCGACGGCTCGGCGGCCGCGCCCGGGCGCATGCTCTACGTGGTCAACAGCGACGGCACCGTCGTCGCCGGCAGCTACGCCGATGGTGCGGACTTCGTCGGGTGGTTCCCGTGGACGTCGACCGGCATGGTGACGGCCGCCTGCGCGAAGTTCGGGGCGGTGCTCTTCTCCGTGAGCTACGACGGGACCGAAACCGTCGAAGCGGTCGACGACAGCGTCTATCTCGACGGCGCGATCCCGCTCGCGGACTTCGTCGGCAGCGATGCGATCCAAACATCGACGGGGGAGGCGATCACCACGTCGACGTCCCTCCCGCTGGTGACCAACGCCGGCGCCCTCGTCCCCTTCGCGGGCGTGACGATGGTCGGGTGGGGCGACGGATTCTTCCTCGGCCCCATCACGGTCGACGGACAGGGCCATGTCGAGTTCCCGCCCGGCTACGCGGATCGGCTCCTCGGCTGGACCTTCACGCCTGACGTTCAGCCGTTCGTTCCAACCTTCGAAGGCGGCGAGGACTATGGCCAGGCGCAGCGGCGCCGGAAGATCGGCCGGGTGCTCATCACCGTTAGGGACACCGTCACATTCGTGGCCGATGGCCGCTCCTTCGCCGGCTACAAGGTCGGCGAGAACCAGGAGGAGCCGCGGCCGCTGAGGAACGAGACCTACCGGTATCGGCCGCTCGGCCGGAAATTCGACCCGCGTGTGGAGATCACGCAGCCGACGCCGGGGCCGCTGCACATCATCGAACTCTCGGTCCAGGTGACGATCTAATGGCGGGCACGGGCATCCTTCCGGCGGTCGCGCTGGGGCTCCAGGGCGTTTCGCTGGTCGCGCAGGGCATGGGCGCCGCGGCTGGCAACCGGAGCGAGGCCGACAAGGCAGAGCGGACCGCGCGCATCGGGCGAGTGCAGGCCGATCAGATCGACGCCACGCTTCGCGGCGAGCTCTCCGACACCATCTCGAACATCCGCGCGATCTCTGCGGCCGCCGGCGCTCCCGTCGATTCCCCGGCGCTCGAGGCCTTCATGGAAGGCGAGATCCGCGCCTCCGACCGGGATCGCATCACAGCCGTGTCGAGCGCGCGTCTTCAGGCGGGCCAGTCGTCGCTCGATGCGATGGCGTATCGGCGCGCGGCACGGTGGTCGCTCATCGGCGGCGCGATCGGCGGCCTCACGAAGTTCGCCGGGATTCCCGAACAGCTCGGCACGTAGGGGTAACGAATGGCTCGGCTTCCGCAGGTTCCCCGGCGCGGCGAAGTCCTTCGCGCGCCGTCGTCCAGTGCCGGTCCGGACACGATCGCCAGCCCCTTCCGCGTGGTCGCGAAGATCTTCGGCGATCTCGGCGACCAGGCGATGGATGCCGCGGTCGACGCCGCGCCGATGCGTGGCCAGAACGCCGTCACGCGCGATGCCGAGGGCAACCTTCAGTTCACGCCGATGTCGAACCTGTCGGCGGTGGGGCGCGCGTATAACCGCGCGGGCATCTCGGCCTACATGGCCAGGCTGAACACCGACATGGGCGTGTCGGCCGGCAACATACGGCGGCAGGCGAACGGCAACGCCGAGACGTTCAACGAGGCGTGGGGCGCTTACTCCGACGAGATCCTCGGCAAGGTCCCCGACGTGATGCGCGGCGGCGTGTCGGCGCTCCTCGAGGACATGGGCCGCACGACGTCCGGCGGGATCATGGACGCGCGTTTCAACGCCGACATGACCGAGTTCGGCCGGTCGATCGAGGCGCGGCGCGAGCGTCTGCAGTTCGACCTCGAGACTGCATTCGCCGCCGGCGCCGGTAACACGCCGGAGGCCCAGCGGATGCTCGCCGAGTACCGCGACCTCGGCCAGGAGCTCGCAGAGAACCCGAACTTCACGCTGTCGCAGGAGGAGGTGGACCTCCAGAACGACCGGTTCCAGGCGGACCTCATCATCGAGCAGGTCCGCGGCGACACGGCGCGCCGGTTCGCGACGTCGCCGAACGAGGCGCGGGCGTACGCCGAGCAGATCATCAACGACCCGAACCTTGCGCTGTCGGCGGCCGAGCGCCGGCAGGCCATCGATTCGATCATGTCGACCTACACGTCGGCGACGTCCGAGTACCGCATGGCGCAGGCGGCCTATCGCGCGGGCACTGACGGCCTTCTCGAAGCGCTCAAGGACCGGTCCCTGCCGTTCGACCCGGCCGAGTATGAGGCGGCGATCGCCGAAGGCCAGCGCGTCGGGGACACGGGTCGGGTGTACGAGCTGCAGCGCTGGAATCGCTGGCGGACGTGGACCAACGGCTTCGCGGCGCTGGATCCTGCCGGGCAGGTGGCGCAGTTCGAGCGTGACGCGGCGCTGGCGGGCGGGGCCGCTCCTCCGGAGGCCGTGGCGTACCTTGATGCGCGCGCGCCGGGCCTCGACTGGGCCGGGCTCTCCGGCGACATGGCCGTCCGCATCACGGCCGCAGCGCAGGACTGGGAGGCGCTGACCGGCGGCCGGGCCTCCTTCGCATCGGCGCGTCGATCGTCCGAGCGCCAGGCGCAGCTCTACGCCAACTACCTCCTGACCACGGGGCAGGGCGATTCCTACACGTACAACGGCGTCGTCTATCGGGGCGATCCGAGCGAGCCGGTGGGACTTGCCGCGCCGCCCGGCTCGTCCCGCCACGAGAGTGGCGATGCGGTCGACATCAACAGCGGCCCGTTCCTCGAATGGCTGCACGCCAATGCCGGCGCCTACGGCCTCGAATTCCTCACCGGGGACGCCTTCAGGGATGACCCGGGCCACGTGCAGCTCGCCGGCGGAGCCCGGCCGGGCACGGAGATGGTGCCGCCAGACGTCCTGACGGAAGAACAGGACATCATGGCCGAGAACCTCGGCGTGATGCTGACCCAGTACGAGTTCCAGGTCGGCGAGGGGTTCGGCATCGATGAGGAATCGGCGACGATCCTGGTCGACTTCGCCCGGTCGGTGAACGATCCCGGCCAGACCGCGCGCGTCGAGAAGCTGATCATGGAGGCCGTCGCCGCCGGCGGCGTCCGGACGCTTTCGCCGCTGGCGCAGGAACAGATGCTGGCGGAGCTCCGGTCGGACCTCGCCGGCATCCCCTACATGAGCGCCGTTGCCAGCGCCTCGGCCACTCAGGCAGCCGAGACCGAGCGTCGCCTCATGGACGAGGACCCGTACCAGGTCGGGATCACCCGCGAGCTCTACGACCCCGTCGCGATCGACTTCACGACGCCGGCGGCGATGGCGTCCACGCTCCAGACTCGGCAGCAGCAGCTCTCGATGCTGTCCGACGTCATGGGGCAGCCAGTGCGGTCGCTCCTACGTCCGGCCGAAGCCGAGGTGATGGCGACTGCATGGGAGAATGCGGACGTCCAGCAGCGTCAGGCGATGGCGGCGAGCTTCGCCGGTGCCATCGCTGATCCGACCATGCTCAGGGCCACCCTTGCGCAGTTCGCCGAGGACTCGCCGGTGATGGCGGTCGCGGGAGCACTGTCGGCGGTGAACCCGCAGGGCGCCGCCTACATCATCAACGGGCAGGCGGCACTCGAGGCGGATCCCTCGCTGGCGCCGAAGGAGAACGACACGGCGGAGATAGCCGGGTGGACCTCGGTCGCCAACCAGGTGCTCCCGTCGTCGATGTTCTCGCCGGCGCTGATCGGCACACGCGGGAATCTGATCGAGGCGATGCGCTTTGCCTATGTCGGGCTCGCTGTGGAAGCGCGGCTGCCGGCGGGCGCCCCCGTCTCCGAGGATCTCGCCGAGCAGGCTGCCGCGATCGTCACGGGCGGCACGGTCGAGTTCAACGGCCAGGAGATCATCGCGCCGATCTACGGCATGGCGCAGGAGGATTTCGACCGGCTGACGCGCGGCGCGATAGTCACGCCGGGGCCTGACTACAGGCTCGGGGATCGTCTCGACGTGACGCCGCCGACACCCGCTGCGCTGATGGCCAACGCGCGCACCGGCGACGGCGACCGGATCGCGTGGGAGGACGTGATCGGCAATCCCAGCCAGGTCCACCTCGAGGGCGTCGGCGATGGCCGCTACCACATCCGGTTCGGCGAGGGCTCCACAGCCACGTACGCGCAGGACATCAACGGCGGAACGTTCGTCCTGAACCTTGCCGTGGCGGCCGTGGCTCCCCTCGGGCGGTCGATCGCGGATCGCATGGGTGTGCGGTTCGGAAACCGCGGTGGCGACGCATCGCCGGCCCCCTCATCCCCGACCGCGCCCGTCCAGGCGGGCATGACGGATCTCTACGCCACGCAAGGGCGCAACTATCAGCGCAGCACGGGCACCGCGGCGCCAGCGCCTGCAGGGCTTGGCATCGACGTCGCCGGCATCGTCGCCCAGATGGAGCGCGTCGGGGCGCCGGACATCGTCCGCTTTGCCACGGCCGGCCGTCTCGGCGGGATCAGCGCCATGAGGGTGATGGCGAACCAGCCGCAGTTCCCCATGCCGGAGGAGTGGAAGACTCAGCTGTGGGAGAACGCACTGTTCGCGCGGCGAGCCAGGGCGAACCAGTTTGCCGCGACGGGGCTCGACGTTGGTCGGATCGTCAACGGCATGCCGCAGTTCCAGATGCCGTTCGAGCGCCGCATCGATGCCGTGCTGGACAGCCGGCAGGCGGTGACGGTCGACCCGACGTCGCCGCTCTTCCAGGAGGCGGTCGACGTGTTCGAGCGGTCGCCGGCGCTGGGTCCGGACACGCTCAACCGCGAGAACTTCTACGCGATGATGCTCATGTCCGGTCTGCCGCGCGGCCAGCTGCTCGTCATGCTCGCGGAGCGCTGGGGCACGTCCGTGATGATGCTCAACCAGACGCTCGGGCTCGAGGGGCTGTAGATGCTGCTCGACCTCTTCCCGCAGGAACAGGCCAATGCCGGCGTCTTCGCGTCGACCCGGCCTATCCGAGGTATCGATCCCGGCCCCGGCGGAACCTTCGTGGCCGAATGGAACTCGCTGCGTGCCCGGCAGTCGGAGGGCTATGCGGCGCAGTTGCGGGTCGACATTGTGGGTGAGCGGCTCGACGCCTACCGCGCGGGCACCGGGATGGACCTCACTAATCCCGAAGTCGCGGCCGCATTCCCGCCAACCCTGCTCGAGCGCGTCGGGAACTTCCTGCCCGGGATCAACGCTGTGCCCAGCCGGGCGGAGATGGACCGCTCGGCGCGCGAACAGACGATCGCGACCTACAATTCGTGGGCGCAGCAGAACGGGCAGCCGCTCTGGCCGACTTCCGAAGAACTCGAGTCGGAGGTGCTTCGCCGCCGGCAGGATGTCTTCAACGAGTCGCAGCGCATCAGCTCATACGGGACCAGTGCGGCCTCCTGGTGGGGCGGAACCCTTGGCGGTATCGCAGGCTCGCTGGCCGACCCACTGGTCGTGGCGACCATGGCATTCGGTGCCGGCTGGGCAACGGGGATCGTCCGCACCGTCCTGATCGAAGCCGGAATCGGGTTCTCGACCACGGCCGCCGTCGACCTGGTCCGCATGAACGCGATCCGGCAGGTGGATCCGGACTTCGACTTCGGCGACGTGCTTGCTGAATCGACCTTCGCGGCCGCCGGCGCCGGTGTGCTCGGTGGCGCCATCAAGGGCATCGCGCGTGCGTTCCAGCTGATCAGGGGAATCCCGCACCCGCAGCGCGTCAGGGACGCCGCCACGGCGGTGGAGTACGAGGCGGCGAACGCAGAGGCGGCGCCGCGCTCCGTGGCCGCCACGCCAGCGCAGGCGGCCGCGGCACGGGCATCGGCGACCCAGGCGGCATTCGACCTCGGCAATGACCGGCCGATCACCGTCACGCGAGAGGCGGCCGCGGCTGCCGACGCGCGCGCGGGCAGGGTTTACGACGCCGACGGCCGCGCGATCCAGGTGCAGTACGAGGTGGTCGACGCGAGCACGCTGATTGCCTCGCACACGGCCGATTTCGGGGTGAACCCGGCCTATCCGGCCGCGCTGCAGCCGCGCGATCGCGGGCGCGCGGCATCGCAGGACCAGGTCAACGCGATCGCGGCGAACCTCAATCCGGAGCTGCTCGGCGTTTCGCCGCGCGCGGACAGTGGTGCGCCGATCGTCGGCCCGGATGGCGTGATCGAGTCGGGCAACGGCCGCGTGCTCGGGATCATGGAGGCGTACCGCCGCACCACACCCGGCGGCGTCGCCTATATCCGGAAGCTGAACGAGCTCGGCTACGACACCGACAGCTTTGCCGATCCCGTCCTGATCGCCCGCCGCGTGTCGGCGCTGGAGGAGGGCGACCGGGTTGCGTTCACGCGCTCGGCCAACCGGTCGGTCGCGGCGCGCATGTCGCCGGCGGAGACGGCCGCGGCCGATGCGCGGCTTCTCGATGCCGAGCTCCTGTCCCGCTACGTGCCGGACGGGGAGATCGGTGGCGCGGCGAACCGCGACTTCGTGCGGGGCTTCATGCGCTCCCTGCCGGAGACGGAGCGGTCGGAACTCATGGACCGCGGTGGCGGGCTTTCCGTGGCCGGCCAGCGCCGGATCACCGCCGCAATGCTGGCCCGCGCGTACGGCGACGCCAGCTTCCTCGCCCGCACGCTCGAAGACGCGGACAACAACATCAAGACGATCGGCAACGCGATGGCCGACGCCTCCGGTCCATGGGCGGTGATGAAGGACCGGGTCGCACGGGGCGAGATCCCGCGCGGCATGGACATCACCGAAGACTTGCTGAACGCCGTCCGGGCAGTGATGCGGGCCCGCGACGAACGTGTTCCCGTTTCCCGCATCGCCAACCAAGCGGAGATGTTCGATGGCCCGAGCGAAGTTTCAAAGCTCCTCCTACGCGGTCTGTTCACGGATACTGACTATCGCCGCGCTTCTTCTCGCCCCAATGTCGCCGCGCTTCTGGCGGGATACGCTGAGGCGGCTGCCCGAAATGAGGCCGGGCCTCGGCTATTTGGCGAGGCGCTCGGCGCCGGTGACATCCTCGGAACAGCCCTTCGGGCTGCGAAACGCGAGGACCTATTTGATGCGGCAGTGGCAGCGTCTCGACCTGAGAACGTCGAAGCGCTCGCGACTGGCGCCGGCGCCGATCTAGTCGACGACGCGATCATCCGGGAGGGCGAGGAGCTCTCCCGGACCGTTCGGGAAACCGGCGACGGCACCGGCGAGCTCGTCACCATCCCGATCAAGAATCCCGACGGCACGATCAGCCGGAAGACGCTCGACGAGGTGTACGCCGAGGCGGACATGGAGATCGCGGCAGCGAAGGATCTCGAGGCCTGTGCCACCGGCGCGGCCCTCCCCTCGGAACCCACGCTGCTGTAGGATCGCCCCATGGCCTCCCTGATCCGCAATTGCCTCGATCGCCTGGTGAAGGCGGGCAAGATTTCGCCGGCGACGGCTGAGGCGGCCGAGCGGCTGCACGAGGGCATCCAGCCCGAATTCATCGGCCCGCTCGGACCAAGCCGGGCCGACGCCGCGGCCGCGCTCGAAGCGGCCCGCGCGATCGCCAAGGCGGCAAGGCAGAAGAAGCTCGGCGCGGCCATGACGGCGATCGCCGACGCCCGCCTGCAGGCGCGGATGACCGCGCACCCGAACGGGGAATCGGCAGGGCTGGTCTCTGCCCTCTCGCTCGATCCGTGGGGTCACAGCAAGGGCGTGAACGTCGAAAGCCTCACGGAGGAGGTGACGGGCGCGTTCCTCGATCGAGCCGGCGCCGCCATGCGGCCTTACGAATCGACCCTCGCCGGCCTGAAGCAGGACACCCAAGGTGTCCGGAACATGGTCCGCGAGATCTACGGCGACGTCGACACGAAGGACGGCACCGCGAAGGCCGCGGCCGGCGGATGGAAGGCGGCCGTCGACTACGGCGTCGACCGGCACGCCAAGACGGGCGCATCGCTGTCCGTGCTCGAAGACTGGCGGCTGCCGCAGACGTGGGACCGAACCCGCATCGCGCCTGGCAAGCCCGGCTCACAGCGCGCGATCGCCGGCCGGAGGGCCTTCAAGACCGAGATGCTGCGCGAGGCCGACGCCGGCAACATCACGATCATGGACAAGGAAACGGGCATGCCGGCGCTGCCGGTGGTCCGCGACGTCATCATCGAACGGATGATGGACGACGTTGCTCGCGGCGGCATGAGCGGCACGGGCGGCAAGGGCTTCAACCGTGACATGCGCGTGGTGCGGATCAACAATTCCGACGCCTGGCTCCGGCTGATGGACAAGTATGGCGCCGGCTCGGGCGGCATCTTCGACATGCTGCAGGGGCACATCCGCGGCATGTCGCGGGAGATCGCGCTGAAGGAGATCGGCGGGCCCGACTACGAGGCTGTGTTCGGTGCTGCGCTCGAGCGGGCGCAGGTGGCGAAGAAGGTGACCGGCCGGGCGGGCGGCGCCGTCGCGCGCACGCTGACCGGTCCGCGCGTGGCCGAACTGGCCTACATGGACCTCACGGGGCAGCTCAGCGCGCCGGAGAGTGACGCGCTCGCCGGCTTCTTTGGCGGCGTCCGGAACCTCAAGACCGCCTCGTCGCTGGGCTCGGCGTTCATTTCGGCGGTCCCGGGCGACACGGTGACGACGTTCCTCGCCTCGCGCCAGATGGGCATTCCGGCGACGAAGGTGATCAAGCGCGCGCTGCAGATCATGGTCCGCGACACGGATGGCGGGCGCGCTGCGGCGGGCCGGCTGAACATCAT
>Ga0172380_10001127_pt1 | contig 47390 bp, 58 predicted proteins | sample Leawe162metaG_FD_119747 | JGI IMG/M metagenome (GOLD analysis project Ga0172380, IMG submission 119747) | Leachate microbial communities from a municipal landfill in Southern Ontario, Canada - Leachate well 162 metaG | ecosystem: Engineered > Solid waste > Landfill > Unclassified | place... | reverse complement strand
TTCGAATCCTGTCGCCCCGATTTTTTATTTTATCCCCATTTTACCTGGGGAACCGCATGGATAAAGGCTTTACGGGCGGTTGAAATAAAACTCCGAAAATGCAGTTTGGCGCGGTTTTGGCGAAAAGATTGTTACCTTTTGTTACCCTGTGCCCGTGTCAAAGGACTGAATTCGGATCATCTGCAAGTCCATCAAGGTTCATCTCGAGCCGATCCCCGCCTTGGCAAGAAAAGATAAACTTGAAGTTTTTGGAAATTCAATTAAACAACTGAAAGACTCAATACGAGCGTTTTACTTGTGCAGTATGGCAAAGATCAATCAACAACGGCTTGAAGAAGCGCTTGGGCTTCTGGGCGAGTTGCTTGCGTCGCGTGGGCGGCCAAGCGAGCATTTTGTCGTTTGCGGGGGCTCATCTCTCCTGGCACTTGGGCTTGTGCGTCGCACCACGACTCGCGACGTCGATATCCTTGCCCGCATGCAAGACAGCCATCTGGTTCAAGCCAAACCTCTCCCGAATTGGCTGTTGGAGGACGCGGAAGAAGTTCGCGGGCAGTTGAACCTTCCTGAGAAGTGGTTCAACACCGGTCCCGCTGACGATTCATTTTTTCGATTGGGTTTTCCAGAGGGCCTGGTCGATCGGGTGGTGACTCGTGAATACGGCCCCAATCTTCGCATCAGTTTCATCGGACGTTACGATCAGATTTTTTTCAAGCTGTACGCAGCGGCCGATCAAGACACGGGGCGTCATTATCAAGATTTGCAGGATCTCCACCCGACAGAAGAGGAACTCCTCGAAGCTGCCCGGTGGACGCGCACCCAGGACCCGTCAGAAGGCTTTCTCTTCGTTCTGGGGGAACTTTTCAAACACCTCGGCCATGGAACCCTCGTTGATCGACTTTAAGGAGCAATTTAACGAATTGCTGCTTCGTTTTCTCTGGCGCCAGTGGTCGGCCCTGGGCGTAGCCGGTCATGCAGACAAAGACGATCCTTGGATGATTGATCCAGAGGCGCTCCTGCTGTTTTCCACTGTCGTTGCCCGTCGTGATTCCCGGCTTTTTGATGAAATCCTCGACTGGTTGCTCACCAACGGTTCATGGATCAACCTCCAGCGGCTTTGCCGCTGGCAAAAGGAGAAAGAACCCGGTGATTCCTCCGTTCTCGCGGCCATTGCGAGTCATCTTTCCAAGGAATCCGCACACGCGAAGTGGAAGATCCTGACTCAAAAGATTGAGCCCATTGCCGCCACCAACGTCGTCCGTCCACTTTTTCCCGGTGTGCCGGTGCTGAAAACATTCGATGAAAAGTTTCTTCAGTGGGGCTGGCAACGCAATCCAGTGAAGTTTCGTGGATTGAGTCAGCCTCCCCGCACCGATCAGCCTGCAACCTTCCTCATCAAATTGCGTTCACTCTTCGGGCGACAATCACGGGCAGAGGTCATTGCCTGGCTGCTTGCTCACGAATCAGGTCATCCGGCAGAAATGGCCCGCCAACTCGGTTACTTTCCACGTTCGCTCCAAGTCGTTCTCAACGAACTCACTCTTTCCGGGCATGTGTATGCCGTGAGAGCCGTGCGCGAAAAGCACTTTGCCATTCGGCATGAGGAATGGCGCTTCCTGCTCACATGGAAAACAGGCGGATCAGCAAGCTTTCCGCAATGGATTCAATGGGGAATTCTCTTCCGCGTATTGAGGCGTTTTTACGATTTGCTTGAGCGACCGGGCATCGAAACCATGTCGCCCTCTCTCCAAGCCATCGAAATCAAACGCGCGCTTGATGTCGCCACCCTCGTCAAGGCAGGCCTTCCAGCGCATCTGACTCATCCACCGGATCGCACAGGTCCGGAGTTTTTCCGTCTCTGTCTCAATAACTTTGAATCCCTGATCGGATAGTTTTTACAGCCAAATCACAAATGGCGTGAGTCACGCCATTTGCTGAACTTCGAGGGATAAAAATCCTGCCAAGCCGCATGAGCGCTTGCTCTGCGGCTTTTTTCGGGCGTAAAACGTAGCCATGTAACGGTGAATTTCTTTGTTGACAGCATTGCTAGCCCCACTTCGCGGACTGGAGGCGAAAATCAGCTATTTTCAGCCCTCCGAGGCCCGCGGAGGCGCATAAACACAGGGGGGTAGTCCTCAAAGGGCTTGTAGTTGCCGACATTTTGATGTCGACATCGCAAAATAGCGGCTTCGCCGCCATCCGACCCCTCCAGTCCGCGAAGTAGGGATATGTCGCATGGCTTCCATCGCCACACGCGGGGCGGTGCAGGTCAGCGCAAGATTGGTTCCAAGCGTATGACGCAGGGAATGGAAATCCACTCTCTTGGCCTCATGCTCCAGAGCCTTGGGAGCGGGTGGTGCCCAGGGAAAAGTGCTACGGATTCTGCCCGGCGGACCCAGCCTGAAAACTTGGGAAGTGTTGGTATCTGGTGAGCACCACGCAAGATTTGACCGTCTGAATTGAAAACCCGCCTCGGAGGTGTCCTACAGGGGACTACAGAGGAAAATCACACCAAAAATCGATTTTCCCTTGCCCAATTTACTCTGGAAACATACCCTCTCCCTCCCGTTGGTTCACACCACGTAACGCAGCCGTAGCTCAATTGGATAGAGCATCTGACTACGGATCAGAAGGTTCCGCGTTCGAGTCGCGGCGGCTGCACCACTTTGAAACGACTGGAAACAAAAGGAAACCAGTCACTTGTAGAGGTTTTTCTCTCCATTTTTCGCATTCACAGGCAATGACTGGAATCGACAAATAACGGCCTCAATTTATCCTCAATTTATCCGCGTTTTTGGAGGCCATCCAGATGAGGAATCGCTGGACTGGAAACGAGACGCCAGCAGGAAAGAAATCAGGGATTCGTTGCAGCAGTCGTTTATTTGCGAAGACCGCGCGGAGGCCGCAACCTGGCGGCGTTCGATCCATTCCTGGCGGAGGATGGGCTGCGGGACGGCATCGACTGGCCGTTCATCGATTGGGGATTCCTCAAGGAAGAGGGGGCGATCATCCGCTATCTCAAAGCGCACATTCTGGATTGCTTCCCCAACAATCCGCTGGCCCCGCGTCTCAGCGACCCCGATGCCAACAATTCCCGGCTGATCAACTATCTCGAGGCCGCCAAACAGCATTCCGCGATGTTGTCGAGGGCCTCAACGCCAAGGTGAAACTGACGCTGAAACGAAGCTATGGCTTCCGCACAGAAAATGCTCGCGAAGTTGCTCTTTATCACGCTGTTGGAAAGTTACCATAACCCAATTTCACCCACAGTTTTTTTAGCCAGGCGTTTTTCCGGGTTTGGCAGAACGGGAAACAGGCGCTAAAAAAAAACATGGTCCCCGATCTCCAGCGCCCGGTCCTCGAGTTCTGCTCGATGGATTTTCCCGTTCTGGATGAAACCCTGACGATGGGCGAGGCGATCGATCTGGTGCGGGCGCGCGGGCTGCGGGACCAAATCATCTACTTCTACGTGGTGGACGCCTGGGGCAAGCTGGCCGGGGTCCTGCCCGCCAAGCGCCTCCTCACCGACCCCGCCGGGACCACGGTCGCTTCGGCGATGATCCGGCGGGTCGTCGCCATCCCGGCGAAGGCGACACTCCTCGATGCCTGCGAGTTTTTCGTGCTGCACAAGTTCCTCGCCTTCCCCGTCATCGATTCCGGAGGAAAAATCCTTGGCGTGCTCGACGTCCGCGTTTTTACCGGCGAGGTGCTCGACCTCGCCGAACGGGAACAAATGCAGGACCTTTTCCAGTCGCTGGGGTTCCGGGTCTCCGCAGTGCGCGGTGCCTCCGCCTGGCACGCGTTCGCCCTGAGGTTCCCGTGGCTGCTTGCGACGATCTCCGGCGGAACGCTCTGCGCCCTGCTGGCCGGGGCGTTCGCCGAGACGCTCGAACAGCGGATCGTCCTCGCGTTTTTTCTCACGATGGTCCTCGGGCTCGGGGAAAGCGTGAGCGCCCAATCCGTCGCCGTCACGCTGCAGTCGATGCACCGGGCGAGACCGACCCTGGCCTGGCTTTTCGCGGCGGTCCGCAAAGAGTTCCTCACGTCCGCCCTCCTGGGTGCCGCCTGCGGGCTCCTCGTCGCGATGATCGTCGCGACCTGGAAGCACGATCTGTCCGCGTCCCTCGCCATCGGGACAAGCATCTGGCTGTCCACGATCAGTTCCTGCCTTCTCGGGGTCCTCGTCCCGGCCGGTGCCCGCGCCATGAAACTCGACCCCCGGATCGCCGCTGGCCCGCTGGCCCTTGCCTTGGCGGATATCTGCACGCTGGCCCTGTATTTTGGCCTCGCCAACCTGCTTCTCGTGCGCTTATCGTGGAAGGTTCTTCCATTCTCATGAAAACCAAACGATCCACGAAACCTTCCGCCAAACCCGCGCCGGAGCGAGGGAACGTCATGAACGGGGCGGAGATCCTCGTCGCGTGCCTCGAGCGCGAGGGGGTGGAAGTCATCTTCGCCTACCCGGGCGGGTGCTCGATGCCGCTGCACCAGGCCCTCACGAAAACAAAAAAAATCCGCACCATCCTCCCGCGCCACGAGCAGGGGGGGGTGTTCGCCGCCGAGGGCTACGCGCGCGTGAGAGGGCAAGCCGGCGTGTGCATGGCGACCTCCGGCCCCGGTGCGACGAACCTGGTGACGGGCATCGCGGACGCCTACATGGATTCCATCCCGCTCGTGGCGATCACCGGCCAGGTCCCGCAGGACATGATCGGGCGCGGGGCTTTCCAGGAGACCGACGTGTTCGGCATGACCCTGCCGATGGTGAAGCACAGCTACCTCGTGTGGGACATCAACGAAATCCCCCGCATCGTCAAGGAGGCGTTCCACATCGCGCAGTCCGGACGCCCGGGGCCGGTGCTCATCGACATCCCGAAAAACATCCAGGTGGCCACGACCCAGCCGATCTTCCCGAAATCGGTGAACCTCCGGGGATACAACCCGGACAAGAAGGCCGACGGGGTGGCGCTCCAGGAATTGGTCGGCCTGATGGAGCGCGCGAAAAAGCCGATGATTTACTGCGGTGGCGGTGTGATCTCCGGCAACGCCTCGGCGGAGCTGCTCGAGTTTGCCGAACGCGCCCAGATCCCCGTGGCCACGACGCTCATGGGCATCGGCTGTTTTCCCGAAACCCACGCCCTCTCGCTCAAGTGGCTCGGCATGCACGGCACGGTGTATGCCAACAACGCCGTGAACGAGGCGGATCTCCTCCTCGCCATCGGCGTGCGTTTCGACGACCGCGTGACCGGCAAGGCCGAGAAATTCTGCGAGCACGGCACGATTGCCCACATCGACATCGACAACTCCGAGATCAACAAGAACAAGCTCGTGCGCCTGCCGATCCTCAGCGATTTGAAGGACGCGCTCGCCCGGCTGAACAGGTCGCTCGACCGGGCCGGGCACAAACGTGTCGCCAAAGGCCACGGACGCTACCCCGACTGGTATCGCCAGATCGCGAAGTGGAAGGAGGCGAACCCGCTCGGCTTCAAAGACACGCCGGACACCATCCAGCCGCAGCACGTGATCCGCGAGCTCTACGACCTCACGGAGGGCGACGCCATCATCACCACCGGCGTGGGCCAGCACCAGATGTGGGCGGGGCAGTTCTACGATTTCACCAAGCCGCGCACGTTCGTGACCTCGGCCGGGCTCGGCTCGATGGGCTTCGGGTATCCTGCCGCCATGGGTGCCAAGGTCGGCCGCCCGGACAAGGAAGTCATCGACATCGACGGTGACGGCTCGTTTCTCATGAACGTCCAGGAGCTGGCGACCGCGCACATCGAAGGCATCGCCGCCAAGGCGATCATCCTGAACAACCAGCATCTCGGCATGGTGGTGCAATGGGAGGACCGCTTCCACGGCGGGAACCGCGGCCACACCTTCCTCGGCGACCCGAAGGACCTCAAACGGATCTACCCGGACTACGTGCAGATCTGCAAAGGCTTCGGCGTCACCTGCGAACGCGTGCTCCATAAAAAAGATCTCCGCGCCGCCATCGGGCGCCTGCTCGCTTCCAAGGAGGCTTACGTTCTCGACGTGATGACCCCTTACACCGAGCACGTGCTACCGATGATCCCGTCTGGCAGGACTTACAAGGACATCATCACCGAGTAAGCCCCGGCTCCTTGGTTTGCCCTCCCGCCTTTGCCGTGGGGTGCCCGGGGATTTTTGGGGTGGAGCGGCCATCCCGCCTGATTTCGACGAAAAATTTGCAGTTCGCAACTTGCCGGGACCAAGGGTTGCGGGTTACAATTCTGCATGTCGAACGAGAGGGAACCCGAGAGGAAGGTGAGGATCCGTCCGCGTGGATTGGACGAAAAAGACAAGGGGTCGGGCAAGTCCGAGGAGCCTGCGGAGCGCGCGGAGGAGACGCCGGATACCAAAAAGCTCAAATGGGACAACCGGCTCCGGCAGACCGGGGTCAAGTTCCCGGCGAAGCTGGTTTCCAAGGAATTGAAGGGCCCCAGTCAACCTGGTGCGGACGGCGATGAACCCCCGGGTGGCGAGGGAAAGGCGGAGCCCGCCAAGTCGCCCGAGCTGGCCCCGGATGACGGCGGGCCGGGAGGGCAGCCTTCCAAAGCCCTCAAGCCGGAGGGTTGGGAGTCGTCGTCCCCTCCGCCGGAGCCATCCGCAGAAGTTGAACGCCCGGCTCCCAAGCTGGCGAGGTTCAGCGACATGCTGCCGGTCATCCGCAGGAGGGTCGTCAAGCGCATCCCTTTCATTTACGCCCTCGCAGGCGGGCTTGTGGCGGTGATTTTTTTCAGCGTTGTTTTCTGGAAATTTGGCTTCGGGGCAGGAATCGAGAGTTCCCTCGAGGAGGAAACGAAGGAAAGAGTCACGGTTTCCAAGGAATTTCATGCGGAATTGGACCAGGCGCTCGCGGACTTGCGGGCCGGGAATACCGACAAGGCCGTCAGGAAGCTCCAGGAGCTGGAGGAGGCAAAGACAGGGGTTGCATCGCTGGCATATTTGGTCGCCGTCGCCGCAGTGCAGAATGGCGACATCCCGCTTGCCGAGGCCAAGACCGCCGAGAGCATCTCCAAACGGGAGAGGATCTCCGATTCGCTCGCCCTCCAGGCGGTTTTGGAGACCCAGAAGGGCGGCGATCCGTCGATCAAGAAATTCGGCGACACGCGTGTCCGCTCGGAAGTTTTGCTGCGACAGTCGATGCTGGCCGACGAGGCAAATCCTTTTCCCATGATCGAGCTTGCGACGCTTTTGCGCTACCAAAAACGCGACGAGGAAGCGCTCGCGCTTCTGCGGGGAGCCCGTTCGCGGTTGAATCCGGTGGACAGCCATTCGGTGGTCGATGTCACGATCGGGCTGACGGCTCTCCACGACACCCCCGACGACCAATTGCCCCGGATCGCCGAACCGGGGAAGGACATCGTGTCCGCCTTCTCCGCCGCCTATGTCGCGATGCGAAATGGAGACTTCGACCGGGCTGCCGAGATCGTAAAAACCGCCCGGGAAATGACTTCGCCTGACCTCTTCGATTACCTGATCAACGACCCGGCCATCCGGCGCTATGCCGGTGACCCGAAGCTGCGCGAATTTTTCCGGTAGAAGCCCGGCCTTATTCCATCGGCGGGCGGCCCGGTTGCGAGGAGTCGCGGGCGGCGGCGACGCCCGGGGTCCGCAGGGAAACCATATACGCCACCACGGCGTCGACCTGGTCCGGAGAAAGGTTGTTCCCGTAGGCGGGCATGTTGCCTCCGCCCTGGATCACCTGTCGGACGAGCTGGTCCTTGGTCAGCCGCGCCCCGACATCGGCGAGATCCGGCCCTCGCTGGCCGCCGATCCCGTCGATGGCGTGACAGTTCCTGCATTGCATCGACTGGATGACGAGCGAGCCCTGAAGCTCGAGCGGCGAGCGGCCCTCGATGAAACTTTTTGGAGTAGGGTCCGCCTTCCAGGCATTCATGTCCGGCGACCAGGGAGACGTGTGGCCGAGGTAGGTCAGCAGGCCGAGCGAGAGATACGTGAGGATGACGGTCATCACGGCGACCGGGCGGCGCCTCCAGCTCTTCTCGCCGGTTCCGTTGAAGAACGGCAGCGCGAAAAGAATGATGCCGATGATCACCGGGCCGCCCAACAATGCGACGCTCTCCATCCAATCGGGCATCAGGGCGGCGATCGCGAAGATCCACAGAAAGTAGAAATCCGGGCGGGGGAGGGTGTCGATCTGGACCGGGTCCGGCGGGCCAAACGGGCCTTTCGGGCCGAAGAGACACGCGCAGGCCACGATCCCAAAAATGACAATTGCAGCCGCGACGAGGTCCTTGCTGATGGCTTTCGGGAAAAACGGGACACCCTCTTTTTTGAGGATGGCGGCATATTCCTTGTCGTAGGTTTCGCGGCGGACGAGCATCCCCGGCTGCGGGTATTCGTTGATGCCCTTCGTGAGGACCATCCGCAGGTGGATGCTCACCAGGGCAAGGATGCCGCCGGGCAGCACGAAGACGTGCAGCGCGAAGAACCGGGACAACGTGTCGGAGGCGATGATCGGGCCGCCGAGCATCATGTTCACCAGCTGCTCACCGATGAACGGGACCCGCCCCATGATGGCGACCCCGATTCCCAGCCCCCAGTAAGCGTCCTCGTCGAAGCGCATCACCTGCCCGGTGAACGCGAGACCGAGGGTGAGGACCATGAGCACCACGCCGGTGATCCAGGTGATCTCGCGCGGGTATTTGTAGGCTCCGAACAAAAACACCTGCGTCATGTGCAGGAGCATGATGCCGACCATGAAGTTCGATCCCCAATAGTGGACCCCGCGCAGGAACCAGCCGAGATACTGGTGGAATGTCAGGTATTCGAGTGTCGTGTAGGCCTCGGCCGCCGACGGCACGTAGACCATGGCCAGCATGATGCCGGTCGCGACCTGGATCATGAAGCACAGCAGTGTCGCGCTGCCAAAGACATAGAACCAACTGCCCGAGCTCTGCGGGACATGGTGACCGGCGGTGGACTCATACAGCTTGGAAATGTGCAGCCGGTCATCCACCCACAGGAACACCCCCCGCGCCGCATCGATCAGCTTGTTCATACGTTCTGGTTCGAAAGGTTGGGAATCACCCCGCCCATGATGAAAAGTTTGCCGTTCTCGACCTTGACTTCGTAGGTGTAGAGCCCGCGCGGAGGCGGCCCGGCGGCGTGGGAGCCGTCCTCGTAAAACGCGCCTCCGTGGCACGGGCACATGAAGAGCTTGGATTCCTCGAACCAGCGCACCGGGCAGCCGAGGTGGGTGCAGTTGATCGCGAAGACCTGGAATTCATTTCCCTTGATGCGCCGCACCCAGCACGGGATGTCGGCGGTCTGGCCGTCCCATTCGCGGGGCATCGGGTTTTTGTAGCTGGCGAACCGGGTCTTGCCCTCGGGAAAATCCTCCACCGGCCCGAGCAGGATTTGCGAGAGCTTGTTGGGTTTGAAGAATGAGGAGACGACGTAGCCGACGAGCGGGATGCCGATCAGCGCGCCCGCAATCGCATTGAGCCCGAATCCGGCCGCGAGAAGAAAATCCCGGCGGGAGGTTTTTTTCGGCGAGGCCTCGCAGGCGCAGGGTTTTGTGGGTTCTTCGTTCATGGCTGTGGCGGCTTGGCCGGGGTGACCGGCTTGCCAAATTCATTCTTCCGGTTCGAGACGAGCCACGCGGTGACGTCGGCAATATCGGCGGGAGCCATCGGCTTGCCGGGTGTCCTGCCCGCGAAATCCGGGCAACCGAGATCCGGGCGTCCGGCGATGACGATCGTGCGGAGGTATTGGTTGCTCACCAGATCCAGGTAGGCGGGGCTGACGACCGAACCGGCTTTGTCGCCGCCCCCGCCGCTGGTCCCGTGACAGGAGGCGCATGCGGCGGCAAAGACGGTGGCCCCGCGCACCGGATCCCCCGGATCTGCGGCATATGGCGGGAGAGGGGTCGCCGGTGCCGCAGGCTTCTTCGGGCAGATGCCGTTGACCAGGATTTCGATCTGCTCGCTTGTCAGCGTGCCGCCCTCCGCCGCCGAGAAGCCGGGCATCGCGGTGGAGGGAACCCCGTTCGAGATGACCTCGAACAGCCTCTCGCGGGGGACGACCGAAAGGTAGGTCGGATTGTCCATGGCGATGGAGCCGGCGACCGCCTGGCCGATCCCATGACAGGCAATGCAATTTTGCCGGTAGAGGGTCGCGAAATCGACCGTCTCCGAGGCCGGTTTCCATCGGGAATCCGGTTTTGGCTTTCCCGGCATCCGGTGACAGGCCCCGAGCAGGAGCAGGGAAATGAGGAGAAGCGTCGTCCGTGTCATGGTTCCTTGTGCTGGGCCTCGACACCCAATTTTGCCGCGAGCGGGAGGCTCTGGATCGTTTCCACTTTTTCCGACTTGAAGACCACGTAGCCGCCGACCACGCCGAATGCGACCTGGCAGACAATGAACCACGGCCAATCCACGTGCTGGGCGAGGAGAGGGTTGACGAGCCGCATCGACGCCGCCACGAGAGCGGTCCAGATGACGGGGGTCATGATGCCGCCCCAGAACCATTCGAAGCGGGCGGGCAGCATCGGGAGGAGGACGACATAGAGAAGGCCGACGAGGACGGACATGGTCAAATGCGTCACGGTGCCCACCAGCAGGCCCAGCGCGCTGAACTGCTGCAAGGTCTGCACCCCGGCGAGCGCCAGGCTCGGCACGCCGGCCGCAGCCAGCAGGTTGATCGGATACCAGACGGTGTAAAACACAGCCCCCCACGCGCAGGCCAAGACGGCCATCACAAAGCCGCCTGCCAACCCGCCCTTGACACCCGAGAGGTAAGGGTGAACCGCCACCGGGAGCCGCATCCTGTGCCCGCCTTCACCGAAATGCATGTGCTCCACCCGGCGCTCGGAACGCTTGATGCCCGAGGCCCGCTCGGATTCGGGCACAAGCTCCACGTATTCGTGCCTGGGGTGCGGGAAAACATCCCGGAACCAGCCCACGGCACCGATCAACCCGGTGAGGAATCCCACGGCCGAGACGACGAGGCTGGTGACCAGGCCGGCAAACACCAGGCACAGGCCGAAGGCGGCGACAACCGGCCAGCAGGTCGGCGCGGGAAGTTCGATTTTGTCGGGGTCTTCGGGCATGTCAGTATCGGACGCTGATGATGTAAACCACGGTAACCACGATGATCCAGATCGCATCCACAAAATGCCAATACCACGAGATCATTTCGATATGTTCCGTGTGGTCGGCGGGGAACTTGCCGAGCAGGCTGAGGACGAGGATGAGGGTCAGAAGAAAAAGCCCGATGATCACGTGGCTCGCGTGCAGGCCGACGAGCGAGTAGAACGTGGTGCCGAAAACATTCGTCGCCAGCGTGAGGCGGTCGGTGAAGATGAGATGGTGCCATTCCGTGCCGGTAAACCACAGGAAGTAGGCCCCGAGGGCGATCGTCACCGCCCACCACAGGTGGAAGGCCCCTTTGTTGCCGCGGTGCAACGCCATTTCGGAAAACACGATTGTCACGCTGCTGGAGAGGAGCGCGACGGTGGCAAAAACCGGGAACGTGAGCACCTCCGAAGGAAACGGGCGGTTCAGGCTCTTGCCCATGTAGAAAAGGTAGGCGACCAGAAACACCGAGAAGAGCGCCGACTCGGTGAGGATCAGCGAGATGACCGCGACCTTGCGGGTCGACGGCATTTTCCACTCCAGGGATTGTGCGGGTGCGGCGGTCATGTCATTCGTATTTCCAGTCCGGGTCATCCGGGTGTTTCAAATCCCAGAGCGGGCGGCGGCTGCGCACTTCCGGGATGGTTTCGAAGTTGTAGGCGGGCGGCGGCGACGTCGTCGACCACTCGAGCGACCAGGCATCCCACGGATCGTCACCGGCCTTTTTGCCTTTGACGTAGGAGTAGATGAGGTTGAAGACGAAGAAAAGGATGCCGACGGCCTGGAAGATGACGCCGATGCTCGAGATGAGGTTCCAGAGATCCCAGCCCCGCCCGGCATCATACGTGTAGATGCGCCGGGGCATGCCGAGGAACCCGGAGAGGTGCTGCGGGAAAAACGTGAGGTGGAACCCGGCCGTGAACAGGATGAAATGCCAGAGCCCGAGTTTGAAATCCGGCATCTTCCCGAGCGCCTTCGGATACCAGTAGTAGAGGCCCGCGAAAATCGTGTAGAGGAGGCCGCCGATCAGGACGTAGTGGAAGTGCGCGACCACAAAATACGAGTCGCTGAGCTGCCAGTCGAACGGCGCGATGGCCAGCATGACGCCCGTGAGCCCGGCGATCAGGAACTGGAAAAGAAAGCCGAGGCAGAAAAGCATCGGCAGCTCGAAACGCAGCTTCCCCCCATACATCGTGCCGATCCAGTTGAAGATCTTGATCCCGGTCGGGATCGCCACCAGCAGGGTCGAGATCGCGAAAAACGTGTTTCCGATCGACGTCATCCCCACCGTGAACATGTGGTGGGCCCAGACCCCGAGGCTGATGAAGCCGATCATCACGCTCGCAGCCACCATCACCGGATACCCGAAAATCGGCTTGCGCGAAAAGACCGGGATCACCTCGGAAGCGACCGCGAACCCGGGAAGAATCAGGATGTAGACCTCCGGGTGCCCGAAGATCCAGAAGAAGTGCTGCCAGAGCACCGCGGATCCGCCGGCCTGGGTGTCGAAGAAATGTGCCCCGCAATACCGGTCCAGAATCAGCATGATCTGGCACGCGGACAGCGGCGGCATGGCGATGATGACCAGAAACGCCACGACGAGGAACATCCAGACGAAAAGCGGCATCCGGACGAGGAGCATCCCCTTGCAGCGCAGGCAGAGGGCGGTCACGATGATGTTGATCGACGTCGCGATGCTGCCGATGCCGCCCAGCAGGAGCGAGAGCGTCCAGTAGTCCGTGCTGTGCCCGCGCGAAAAGGCCTTGGCCGTCAGCGGCGAGTAGGCAAACCAGCCCACGTCCGGCGCGGAGCCGGCCGCATACAGGCCCGGCGCGCCCAGGTAGCTGAAATACAGGAGCAGCCCGCTGAAAAAGAAGACCCAGAACCCGAAGGCATTCAGCCGCGGGAACGCCATGTCGCGCGCGCCGATCATCAGCGGGACCAGGTAGTTCGCAAACCCGAAAATGATCGGCATGCCGACAAGAAAGACCATCGCCGTGCCGTGCATCGTGAACAGGCGGTTGAACACGTCCGGGTCGAGAAAATGGTTCCGCGGCACGGAAAGCTGGATGCGGATCATCGCGGCCATGAGGCCGGACACGACAAAGAAAAGAAGGCCGGACGCGATATACATCAGCCCGAGGGTCTTGTGGTCCACCGTGAACACCATTTCCTGGACGATGCGGGTGAGCGAGCCGCGCTCCTGGCCAATGCGTTCCGGTGCCGGGATTTGAAAATTGTCGTCGAGGGTTTCGGGGTTCATTTCAGCGTGAGAAGGTAGGCGGTGATCGAGTCCACTTCGCTGTCGGGGAGCTTCATGTCGGGCATGAGGCAGCCGGTTTTCAGCTTCTGCGGATCCCGCACCCAGGCGCGCAGCGTCTCGGGGGTGAGGGGGGCCACGCCGGCACCGATCGTCTGCCGGGTCATGAGTTTTGTGAGGCTCGGGCCGAAGACGCCTGCGGCAACCGTCCCATCCACCATGTGGCAGTTGATGCAGGAGTTCGCGAAGAATGCCTTGTGTCCCTGGGCGGCCAGGTCCGCGTGCGGCACCGCTGCGGGTTGCCGCATTTTCCGCACCCACTTTTCGTAGTCTTCGGGCTCCTCGACGATCACCCGCAGGAGCATGTTGGCGTGCTGGGTGCCGCAGTATTCCGCGCAATTCCCAAAAAATGTCCCCGTGACAAACGGCTCGATCCAGGTCCGGTTTTTCCGGTTGGGGATCAGGTCCGTTTTCCCGGCCAACTGCGGGACCCAAAAACTGTGGATGACGTCCGCCGACTCCAGGATCAGCTCGGTCGGGCGCTCGCCGGTCCCGTCGCGGCGGCTCAACGGCACGTGGAGCTCGTTCGCGGTCACGATCCCTTCCTTTTCATAGTGGATTTCCCACCACCATTGATGCCCGACGAGGCGGATTTGGACGGCATTTTCCGGCATCACCCTGTTCTGGATCTCCCCGATCGTCCGGCTGGTGACGAGGATCAGGACGACCGTGATGAGGATCGGGACGACCGTCCAGGCGAGCTCGATGTGCGTGCTGCCGTAGATCTGAGGCGGCTCCCTGAGGTCGTCCTCCGGCCCCTTCCGGCGGAATTTCCACACCACGAAAACCAGGAGCGCCGAGACCACGACAAAAATCCCCGCCGTGATCGCCAGGACGAGCAGGGACGAACTGTGGATCATCTCTGCCGGACGGGACAGCGGACGGAACATGTCCGCCACCGGCCGCATCCGCCCCTCCTCCTGCGCATGCGCCGCAGAGCAAAGGAAGACTGCCGGAATCCAAACCGGCACAGCACGGGCCAGTCGGTGGGAGACGCCGCCAAAAAATCCTCGTAATCCCTGGAACTTCACGACCACCGACCTATACGAACTCTCCCGAAACTGCCACGCCTTTTTTTGAGACGGATCAATTTTTGGCGGGCCCCGGCACGAAAACTTTTGCGGGGGAGCGCGACGTCAAAAGAAAGCCGGTTTCAGGCGTTCGTTCAAACTCCCGCAACGCGGGCAGGCCACGAGGGCGGCGGGGGAATCGTCCGCGAATTCCATGCTGCAAACCCGGCAGCGCAAGCGGTTCCGGAGCGAACGGTTTGCGGCTTGGCGGCGCGCGACTTCATAGCCGACCCACACAAAAAAAATCCCGGCGAGAAAGATCAGGAGACAGACAAAGACGAGCCAGGAAAGTTCGATGGGGATCATCGGGGAGGCACGGGTTGCACATCCGTCCCCCATTGATAAGTCACAAATCCCCAGGAAGCCCCAGAGGGGTCCGGGGAAAATTTCAAACTGCGGAGAAGGCTCGCGGCTTTGAGGTCCAACCGGGAATTTCCGGAGCTGCGTTGCTGGAAAACGTGTGCGATTTGTCCGTTTTCCCGCAAGGCGATCAGGAAAACTGCGGGTTCCGCGTCAAATCCCTGCGGGATGGGAAAAACCGTGCCTTCGGGCAGGGAAGGGATTCGCGCGGAAAACGCGTCGGACGAAACCAGCTTGGTCCGGGATGGAAAAGGCGATGCCCCGGCGGATACCGGCCCGTCTTTTCGGACAGGGACCGGCCCGGCAAACTGAGGGCGCATGCTGTTTGTGAGGCGCGGGAGAAGGTCGAGGGTCGGCTTGTCCGAAGCATACCGGGGAACGTAAGCCACCGGCGGGGGAAACCCGGGAAGATCGAGCCCCCTCCCGGGCGCGAAGACCGAAGGGTCGGAGGACCGCAGCAGCCCCTCCAGGCGTCCCGCTTCTGCGGTGCCGGGAGGGATGTAGCAAACCTGCGCCGAATCGATCCGCGCGCTCTCCGGACGCGGGTAGATGATCGAAAACAAAAAAAACAGTCCGGCGTGAACCATGCCGGCGAGCAGGATCGTCACGGGCAGCATGAGGTGGAGGTGGTGGCGGACGGGCCACTCGAAAATCAGCGAGTCTTTCATCGCGGGTGCTCCGAAGTGGCGAGGACTGTCGGATACCCGAGTTCCAGGGAAACCGCCATCACCTGGGCGATCAGATCGAAAGGGGCCAGCCGGTCGGCCTTGATGATGAGGGTCCGCCTGCGTCCCGGCTGCGCCCCGAGTTTGCTCCGCAGCAATTCAAACGAGACCTGCCGGTTCTCGAAATACACCGCTGAGGTGGGGGCCGCAGTCACGCTGACCACCTGGGGATCACGCTGCGGCGCGAGCAGGAACGGGGAGTCGGGGACGGACACCGCCACGCCCGGCTGCAACAGGAACGAAGTGCTCAGGAGCAGGAAAAAAACGAGGGTTAAGACCACATCGAGGGCGGGTGCCACGAAAATGAGGGCCGGATGGGGCCCTGCCGTGCGGAGCAGCTTCACGGCACGGATGGCGGATCGCCGGACCCGCAGAGGATTTCCATGGTTTCGATCGCGGCCCGCTCGATGTCGTGAAGGACGGCGCTGACACGCGCGGAGAGGTAGCTGTGCGCGACAAAGGCGGGAATGGCCACGCCGAGCGCGGCCGCAGAGGTAAGGAGGCTCTCGTAGACACCCCCCGCGATCTCCGCCGCCGTGGCATATCCCCCGTGCGCGGAAATCTGCTGGAAGGCGTTGAGGAGGCCGAGGATGGTGCCGAGCAGGCCGATCAACGGGGTGGCATAGGCGATGGTTCCCAGCAGGGCCAGGTTGCGCTCGAGCCGGGGAACCTCAAGCTGCCCGGCCTCCTGGGCGATCTCGCGAAGCTCCGCGCGGGGGGCACCGTGCTTCAGGATCACCGCGTGGAGGACGCGCGGCACCGGCCCGGGCGAACCCGCACATTCCTGCAGGGCCTCCGCAAAATTTTTCCGGCGAAGCAGGTTCGCGAGTCCCCGGAGGAAATCCCCGGTGTGGATCGAGGAGCGATGCAGCGAGAGGAGACGCTCGGAGAAGACCCCCAGCGCGGTGATGCTGCAGAGGAGGATCAACCACACGAGGGGCCCGCCTTTTTGCACAAGTTCCAACATGGTCGAAGCCTCTTACCATCCCTTCGCGCCAAGGGCGAGCCCGGATTTTCATGGCCCGGCTCAGCCGTGCAACTTCGCGAAACACACAACAAACCCGCAGGCCAGCCAATGGTGGTGCCAACCGATCGACGGCCCCGGGTTCAATCTTCCCCGCCGGTGATGTCCGCATCCGCCAGCCGGTTGGACGTGCAGGTGCCACGCTTGGAGTTTCTGATGAACCCGAAAAACTCGCGGGCTTCGGCTCCCCATTCGCCTTTTTCCGCTTCGGCGAGCGCCTCGCGAACCCGGAGCCCGCTGCGGTAAACGAGTTTGAAGGCGCGTTTGATTTCCGTGCGGGATTGCGCCGCGAATCCTCCCCGCTTCAAACCGATCACGTTGATCCCCACGAGCAGGTTGCGGAAATTGGCGGTCACGAACGGGGGGACGTCCTTGTTGAAACTCGAGCTCCCCGCGATCATTGCCCGGCGTCCGACCCGCATGAACTGGTGAAAAACACTTCCCCCGCCGAGGACCGCCGCCTCCCCGACCTCCACGTAGCCGGCGAGCAGGCAGTTGTTGGTGACGATGACATTGTCCGCAAGCGAGGCGTTGTGTCCGAGGTGGGTTCCGACCATCAGGAAGCACCCGCTGCCCACGGTGGTGGCAGTTCCCTCCTTTGTCCCCCGGTGGATGGTCACGTATTCCCGGATGCGGTTGTTGTCGCCGATCCGGACCTCGCTGGAGATCTCCGGCCTGTGCGCGAAATCCTGCGGGGCGGCTCCGATGACCGTCCCGTAGCCGACGAAATTCCCCGGGCCCATGGTCACTTTGCCCTCGAGGACCGCGTGGGCCTGGATCACGCAGCCGGCCCCCAAAGTCACTTCCCCGCCGATGATTGCGCCTGGTCCGATTTCCACGTCCTCCGCAAGTTGGGCGGAGGATGCAACGATGGCAGTGGGGTGAATTTTCATAGGAGGCCCGCGTCGCGGAAGCTGAAATAGGGCTGCCGCCCGCCGTCGGACGACCCCAGGATCATGTGATCCATCAAATTGATCTGGAGCAGCGAGGCCGCTTCCCGGAGGGCGGCTGTGAGTCGGCGGTCCGCCGCGCTCGGCTGCGGATCGCCGCTCGGGTGGTTGTGGACGAGGACGAGCGAGTAGGCGCTGTGGATGATGGCCGGACGGAAAATCTCCCTCGGGTGCGCCACGCACTCGTTGATCGAGCCCAGCGCCACCTCCTCCACCAGCAGCAGCCGCAGTTTGGTATCCAACAAGATCACCCGCAGGGATTCCCGGCGGAGGGAAAGAAACTCTTGTCCGAAGACCTCGAAGATCCTGGTCGGCGAGTCGAGCAACGGGCGTTCGTCGCGGTTGCGGGCAAGGCGCTTTCCGATCTCGAACGCCGCGGCGAGCTCGACCGATTTCGCTTTTCCGATCCCGGAAACCATTTTCCGGATCTCGAGGGCGGTGGCGCGGGAGAGCGGGACGAGGCCGGCGCTGCACCCGAGAAGTTCCGCCGCGATCGACAGCGCATTCCTCCCTGGCCTCCCGGTGCGGATGAAGACCGCGAGGAGCTCCGCGTCGGTCAGCGCCTCGATCCCGTGCCGGTCCGCCTTTTCCCTCGGGCGCTCCGAGGCGGGCATTTCGAGAATGCGGGTCGTCGGCACGCTCAAAATCGCCCGAGCAACGAGCGCAGGTGGGCCGGGATCGCCTTCAATCCCCGCGCGTATTTGTTGTCCTGGATCTCGTCCAGTTGCGAGAGCGCCTCGTCGATGAGGCGGAAGGCAACCCCCTTGGCGGCCTGCAAAGCCCCCGCGCTGCCGAGCATGGCCACCAGGAGCTCTCCGTCCACTTTGTCTTCCTTCAAGAGCAAATTGCGGATCGTGGCCACATCTTTGCCGGACTGGAGCATCATCAGGACCGGCAGGGTGAATTTGCCTTTGCGCAAGTCCGTGCCGAGGGTTTTTCCCGTCTCCTCCTCGGTGCCGGCCAGATCGAGGATGTCGTCGTAAATCTGGTAGGCCACGCCGAGTTTTGCACCGAAGGATTTGAGGGCGCCGATGACCGGCGGGCTCGCCTCGCTGATGAACGCGCCCAGCTCGCACGCGGCGGAAAAGAGCGCCGCAGTCTTCATCTCGATGATGCGGTAGTAGTCGGCTGTCGACAGCTTCAGGTCAAACCGTCTCTGGGTCTGGATGATCTCCCCCGAGCAGACCTCCGCGGCCGCGTCGGCGATCCGCCGGCAAATGTCGCTGTTGCTGAAATTGGTGGAGAGCCTCAGGGCATGCGCGAACAGGCAGTCTCCCAGGAGCACCGTGATGGAATTCCCCCACCTGGCATTCGCGGACGGCTGGTCGCGCCGCAGCTCCGCCCCGTCCATGATGTCATCGTGGACCAGCGACGCGATGTGGATCAGCTCGAGGATGACGGCGAGGTCGACATGGCTCGCGGTGATCTTCCCGGTCGCGCCGGCGGAGAGCAGCGCCAGGGCCGGACGAAGCCGCTTCCCCCCGGCCCCGCAGACATACGACACGTATCCCTCGACCGCCGGATCAAAGGCCTTGGCCTGGCCCCTGATGCGTTCCTCGACCGTGTAGAGGTGCGGGTTGATCAGCTCGAAAGCCTGGACAAAGGAGAGCGGTTCAACAGATGTCATGACGGGAAGGTTGAAAAATCAGATGGAATCCGCCTTCCAGGCAAGGATGCGCCGGATGACGAAGAACGGGACGAGCAAAGCCACGCCCACGGCCGCGGCAAGAAGCGGGCCGGGAACCGCGCGCGCCCGCTCTTTGGCGACAGCGCGCAGCCCCGCCGAGACGGCCTCCTGCGGGGTGACCACCAGCGCCGGGAATGTCTCGAAATGGGACGCCGCATGCTCTTCCCCGGCCCGGGTCGCCACATCGAAAAACTCGGTGGGCACCGGGCCGGGACAGAGGGCCGTGACGGTGATGCCCTTCGGGCGGAGCTCGATGGCGAGCGCCTCGGAAAAGCTTGTGACGTAGGCTTTCGTGGCCGAATACACCGCCATGTGGGGCAGGGGGAAAAAACCGGCCACGCTGCTGACGTTCAGCACCGCCGCCCGGCCCCCGCGCAGCATCGGCGGCACCAGGAGGTGGGCCAGGTGGGTCAGCGCCGCGATATTCACGTCCAACATCGCCTTGACCCGCTTCCAGTCGCCGGCGTCGAATCTCCCGTGATCGCCCAGCCCCGCGTTGTTGACGAGAAAATCCACGGCGATCTTTTCCTTGTGCAGCCAGTCTGCGAGCGCCGTCCTTTTTTGTTCGATCGCCAGGTCCGCGCAGTAAATCCGGACATCCAGCTCCCCGTGGATCCCGCGCAGTTCCTGCGCCAGCTCCTCCAGCCGGTCGTTCCTCCTCGCGACCAAAACCAGGCCCCGCGCGTAGGGCGCGAGCTGGCGGGCGAACTCCGCCCCGAGCCCCGACGAGGCCCCCGTGATCAGTGCTGTGCAGCCCTCGAAGTATTTCATATCCCGCCAATCTCGATGATTGTTCGAAACCTATCCAGCCAAAAACCATTCGCGGCCGCCGACGGTTCCCGGATCCGCAGCCCGGGCGAAGAAACGGGCCGGTCGCCTATTGCCGGTCCTGCGCGGCGGGCACGACGCTCAGAGACCCCTTCATTTTCGCACGGTCTGGCGGGCCGATCCTGTTCGGAAATTCCCCGAGGCGTTTGGGGCCTGCGGCCTTCGCGTAGGGGATTGCCCCCCGCTGGTAGAGGTATTCGGAAAGCGCGGCGTTGACCTCGCGAGTGGTGCGGATCGCGTCGAAGGTGATCCCGCTGCGGACGCCGTCCACGACATTGAAGAGGGAGGTCAAAGCCATCGGGCCCGAGACGAAAATGGTGGCGACCCCGCCGATGCCCGGAGAAATATTTGAGCCGCCCGTGGTGGCGATCCGCAGGAACGGCGCGGGATGCGGGCCAGAGAGATCGTAGACGACGACCGTGGTGTCCATGAGCGTGGCACCCGCCCCGAGCCCGACCACCGACCTCAGAAGGCGGCTGCCCTGGTAGACGCGGTCGAAATTGCCCCGGATGAGCCAGTAGTTTCCGCGGGGCAGAGGGGCGTTGACCGCGACAGCCTCGGCGGGGGCGACATACTTCGGGAGCCGACGCACGAGGTTCCGGGTCATGAGTTCCCGGAGATTGAATTTGAGGTTTTCGAGGTCCGCTCCCGACCTGTCCACGCGGATTTCGCCGTCGCTGAAACCGAACGGGGCGACGAAGACTTTGGCCGGCAACCGGGACGGAGGGTCCGGGTCCAGACGGGAGACCCCCTTCACGCTGACAGACGCACAGGAAGACAGAAGCGCCACGCAGAGAATGGCGGCGGGGAACCGGCGAAAGATCAGGAAGAAGCACCACATGCAGGGAGCTGTTCTTGATGAGGGAGCCATTCCTGTCCATGAAAAAGCGCCGCGTTTCCATCGGTCACAGGGGGAAAAGGCGTCCGCCCGTTTTCCAGAAGCCTTCACCGTGTGACCCGCTTTGTTTCAATGACCCGGAACTTGTAAAACCGGTTGATCGGTTTCGGCGAAACCGCCCCACCACCGGCAGGGGTGGCTCGCCGAGCCGTCCGTCGCTTCCACCGACTTCAGCACCCTAACCGGATCGGTCGTCCGGGGAGCCCTGATTGAGGAACCGCACGCGCCTGTCGGCCCGCGGCAGGCGGATCGTCAAGGTGAGCCCGCGGCCGGGAGCGCTTTCGAGGACGACCTCCCCCCCGTGCGCCCGGACGATCCTGCGCACGATCAGGAGCCCGAGCCCGTTTCCTCCGGTCTTCGTGGTGAAATACGGCTCGAACATCCGCCCGATATGCTCGGGCGCGATCCCGCCACCGGTGTCCGCAAAGGAGACGCTCACGTGGGTTTCGTCCGCCGACGTCCGGATGCGCAAGATCCCGCCGGATTTCATGGCCTGGAAGGCATTCCGGCTCACGTTGTAGAAGGCCTGCTTGATCTGGTCGCTGTCGAGGTTGAGCGGCGGAAGATTTTTATCCAGATCCGTCTCGACGAGGATGTCACGGTCCTGGATTTCCGCTGCGAGGAAATGGAGCGACTCCTCGACGATCGCGTTGATGTTGACCGGGCGAAGCTCCAGCGGCTGAGGGCGGATGGCGCGGAGGAATTGCGTGATGATGTGATCCAGGCGGGAGACTTCGCCGCGCGCCACGAGCACCGATTCCTCGAGGCCCGCGCGGGTTTTGGCGGGGAGCTTGCGCAAATCCCGCTGCATGAGCTGGAGGTGGATGTCGAGGGAGTTGAGCGGATTCCCGATTTCGTGGGCGACTCCCGCCGCGAGGAGGGTGAGGGCGGAGAACCGTTCGGTCTCGATGGTTTCCTGGGTCGCGCGGCGGCTCCGGGTGATGTCGCGGAGGATGACCGCCCCGCCGACCATCTCGCGGGGTTTCCCCTCGGCCTCGTCGCTCATCAGCGGGACCACGTAGAAATTGAGGAACCGGTTTTCCGGGTAGAAGACCTCGAGGTCACGGTTGACGACTTCTCCGGGGGTCCCGCCCAAGGCGCTCCAATCCAGCCCGCGGATCACGTCCCCCAATGGTTTTCCGAGGTTGCTCGAGGCCTCGATGCCGAAGAACCCGCAGGCCGCGCGGTTGAGGTAGATGATCCGCCCTTTCGGGTCGGTCACGATCACCCCTTCGAGGATCGCGTTGAAAATGGTCTCGAGGAACCCCTTTTCGCGCGCGATCTCGACGAGGTAGTTCTGGACCTCGCCCGGTTGGACGAGGCCGATCCGCTCGATGAGTTTGTCCAGAAATCCGCTTGTCATTTTTTCAGGCTTTCCGCCGGGCTGATTGCCCGTCGCCCCACATCCGCCGTCCGTGCCTCCGGGAATTATCCCCGGGAGAACGGTTTTTCCATGGGAGCGAATCCTGCGGCATGGCGACAGTTTGAGCCATCGGGGCCCGGGGGCAATTCGAAATATCGGCGCGGTGTCGCTTGGGGCGGGGGTTGCAAAAATCGAACAAGTCGCTTGAAACCGCTCCGGGGCGAACTACTTTACAGGTCTCAACAAAAACACACCATGCCATTCGAACTTCCCTCATTGCCCTACGCCGCGGCGGCGCTCGAACCCAGCATCGACGCCCGCACGATGGAGATCCATCACGACAAGCATCATGCCGCCTACGTCGCCAACCTCAACAAGGCCGTCGAAGGCACACCGGCCCTCGCGCAGAAATCCCTCGAGGATCTCATCACCGACCTCGCCTCCGTGCCGGAAGCGATCCGCGGCGCGGTCCGCAACAACGGCGGCGGGCATTGGAACCACAGTTTTTTCTGGAATATCCTCTCCCCGAAAGCCGGCGGCACCCCGTCCGGGTCGCTCGCATCGGCCATCGGCAGCGCGTTCGGCAGCTTCTCCGAGTTCCAGGCGAAATTCGAGGCGGCGGGCCTCGCGCGCTTCGGCAGCGGGTGGGTCTGGCTTTCGGTGAAACCCGACAAGTCGCTCTGCATCTGCTCGACGCCGAACCAGGACAACCCGCTCATGAAGGGCGTCGCCGAATGCACCGGCACGCCGGTCATCGGGGTCGATGTCTGGGAACACGCCTACTACCTCCACTACCAGAACCGCCGGGCCGATTACCTCAAGGCCGTCTGGAACGCGATCTCGTGGACGACCGCCCAGAAAAATTACGACGCGGCCATCGCGTGAAGGCGGGAGCGGGTTTTCGCTGCGGGGCACGCCTCTGCGGCCGATGGTTTTTTTCATGGCGCGCCTGAATTCCAACTACCTCAAGCTCAAGGCCGGCTACCTGTTTCCGGAGATCAACCGCCGGGTCAGGGCCTTTGCCGACTCGGATCCCGCCGGGGCCGCGCGGCTGATCCGGTGCGGGATCGGCGATGTCACCGAGCCGCTCCCGGCCTCGGTCCGCAAGGCGATGCACGCTGCGGTCGACGAGATGGGAGACCGCGAGTCGTTCCGGGGCTACGGCCCCGAGCAGGGGTATGAATTCCTCCGGGAGGCCATCGCTGGAAACGACTACCGGGCCCGCGGGATCGACGTCTCGAACGACGAGATTTTTGTCTCCGACGGCTCGAAGTGCGATTGCGGGAACATCCTGGATATTTTCGGCCACGACAACCGGATCGCGGTCATGGACCCCGTGTATCCGGTCTACGTGGACACGAATGTCATGGCCGGGCACACCGGCGAAGGCGAGGCCTCCGGGCTTTACGGCGGGCTGGTTTACCTGGCCTGCACGGCGGAGAACGGGTTCGTTCCCCCGGTCCCGCAGGAAAAAGTCGACCTGGTCTATTTGTGCTACCCGAACAACCCAACCGGAGCCACTGCGACCCGCGACCAGCTCTCCGCGTGGGTGGGCTACGCGCTGGAGAACGATGCGGTGATCCTCTTCGACGCCGCCTACGAGGCCTACATCCGTGATCCGGGAATCCCGCGCTCGATCTACGAAATCCCCGGGGCCAGGAAGTGCGCGATCGAATTCCGCAGCTTTTCAAAAAATGGCGGGTTCACCGGCGTCCGGTGCGCGTTCACCGTCGTGCCGAAGGAACTCGAATGCGTCACCGACGGTGGCGACCGCCGTCCGCTCCACCCGCTTTGGAACCGCCGTTTCAGCACGAAGTTCAACGGCGTCAGCTACGTCACGCAGCGCGCAGCCGAGGCCCTGTATTCCGAAGAGGGCCGCCTGGAGGTTGCCGCCCTGATCCGCCATTACATGGGCAACGCGGAGATCCTTGTGGCGGCTGCCAAGGGTTGCGGACTGCCCACTTTCGGGGGGGCCAATGCGCCGTATATCTGGGTTCGCGGCCCGGAAGGCCGGACCAGCTGGGAGATCTTCGATACGGTGCTCGGCAAGACGAACGTCGTGGTCACGCCGGGCAGCGGGTTCGGTCCCGCAGGCGAAGGCTATTTCCGGATCTCGTCGTTCAACAGCCGCGGCAACGTCGAAGAAGTCGCCGCCCGCCTGAAATCGTTGGAGTGGTGATTTACCGCGAGTAAAGTTCGACGACGAGCTGCTCGTTGACGATCGGGTTGATTTCCTGGCGGCTCGGGATGCGGACGACACTGCCAGTGAGGTTTTCCTTGTCGGCGAGCAGCCAGTCGGGGGTCGTGGCGATCTGGGTGAGCTCCACGCCGCGGGAGCCGAGGCGCTTGGATTTTTCCCCGGTCTTGACGGCGACGACGTCGCCGGGTTTGAGGTTCATCGAGGCGGTGTCGGTCTTGCGTCCGTTGACCGTGATGTGCCCGTGGGCGACCATCTGGCGGGCGCCGCGAAGGGTCTTCGAGAAGCCGAGCTTCTGAACGACGTTGTCGAGGCGGGTTTCGAGGAGCTGGAGCAGGATTTCCCCCGTGACACCGCGGCGGGTGCTCGCGATCTGGAAGTAGCGGCGGAACTGCTTTTCCAGCACGCCATACTGGTGCCGGAGTTTTTGCTTCTCGGCGAGGGCGAGGGCGTAGTCGCTCTGCTTGCGGCGGGACCCTTTCGGCCCGTGCTGGCCGGGAGGGTAGTTTTTGTTTTCGAAAGCTTTTGGCGAGCCGCTGATGAGAACGCCATAGCGGCGGCTGACTTTTGTTTTTGGTCCTGTGTAACGTGCCATGGATTAAATTTGAGATTTGAGATTTGAGATTTGAGATTTGAGATTTGAGATTTGAGATCCCTGAAGGGGCGTCAGACGCGGCGCTGTTTCGGCGGGCGGCACCCGTTGTGCGGGACCGGCGTGACGTCGCGGATGACCGTGACGTCGAGGCCGATCGCCTGCATGGCGCGGACGGCGGATTCTCGTCCGGCCCCGGGGCCCTTGACGCGGACCTCGACTTCCTTGAGCCCGTGGCCCATCGCCTGGCGGCAGGCATCCTGCGCGACCATCTGGGCGGCGTAGGCGGTGCTTTTGCGCGAGCCTTTGAAGCCGCATTTTCCGGCGCTCGACCATCCGATGACCTGGCCGCGGAGGTCGGTGATGCTGATGATCGTATTGTTGAAGCTGGCCTGCACGTGGGCGATCCCCTGCGAGATGTTTTTGCTGCCTTTCGCCTTGACGATCTTGACCGGCTCGATGGCGTCGTCGAGAGAAATGCTGATCGGTGCCGGAGCGGCGGCAGGGGCGGTCTCCTTGGTTTTCTTGGGGGCCTTGCCCTTGGCGGCTTTGGGTTTTTCCTCGACTGCGGCGGCGGGAGCTGCGGCGGCGGGTGCCTCGTGGGCTGCCGCAGTCCCGGCTGCAAGAGCGGCGGGCGCCTCAACGACGGGGGCGGCGGGCTCCTCGGCGGCGGCGGTTTTCTTCTTCGGGGCCGCCTTGGGCTTCTTTTCTGCGGCGGGCGTTTCGTTGGGTGGGTTCTCTTCGGCCATGATCGGTTTCTAATTAGACTTTACCCGCCTTGGCGTCCTTGTTGCGCTGGACGCCGACGGTTTTGCGCGGGCCCTTGCGGGTGCGGGCGTTGGTGGAGGTGCGCTGCCCGCGCACCGGGAGGCTGCGGCGGTGGCGGATGCCACGGTAGCAGTTGATCGCCTGCAGGCGTTTCAGGTTGCCCTGAACCTCGCGGCGCAGGTCGCCCTCGATCGGGATTTTGTTGGCGTTGATCGCGTGGATGATCGCGTTCAACTGCTCGGGCGAAAGGTCTTTGGCGCGGGCGTTCGGGTCGATGTTCGCCTGTTCGAGCACCTTTTTCGTGTTGCTCGGGCCCATGCCATAAATGTAGGGCAGGGAGGCTTCGATGCGTTTGTCGCCGGGGATGTCAACTCCAAGTAAGCGTGGCATATGATTGATTTGAGATTTGAGATTTCCAATGGCGGGGTCTCAGCCCTGCTTCTGTTTGTGGCGGGGGTTTTTGCAAACCACGCGGACGACGTTTTTGCGGCGCACGATTTTGCAGGCTTCGCACATTCTTTTGACGGAGGCTCGGACTTTCATTTTCTTCTGTAGTTGGTTGGTGACGACGATTCGTTTTTGTGGCGGTAGGTGATTCGGCCCTTGCTGAGGTCGTAGGGGGACATCTCCACCATGACCCGGTCTCCGGGGAGGATGCGGATGAAGTGCAGCCGCATCTTTCCGGAAATGTGAGCGAGGATGCGGTGCCCGTTTTCCAGTTCGATCCGGAACATGGTATTCGGGAGCAGCTCGACAACTTTGCCTTCTACTTCAATAGCGTCTTTCTTGGCCATGTCAATACTTCCGGCAGGTTGTCGGTGACCAGCACCGTGTGCTCGAAATGGGCGGAGGGGAGACCGTCGTCGGTGACGGCGGTCCATTTGTCGGCGAGGATCCTGACTTTCGCCTTGCCCATGTTGATCATGGGTTCGATGGCTAGGGTCATTCCGGGCTTGAGTTTCGGGCCGGCTCCCCGTTTTCCGAAGTTGGGGACCTGGGGGTCTTCGTGCAGGTTGCGCCCGACTCCGTGCCCGACGAATTCGCGGACGACGCTGAAGCCGTTTTTGTGGGCTTCGGACTCGACGTAGTTGGAAATGTCGCCGACCCGGTTGCCCGGGCGGGCGAGCCGGACGGCGCCCTGGAGGATCTCCTCGGTCACCGTGAGGAGGCGTTCGACAGCCGGATCGATGATCCCGACGGGGACCGACATCGCGGTGTCCCCGATCCAGCCGTCGCGGACAATGCCCACGTCCATTTTCACCACGTCGCCGTAGGCGATTCTCCGAGGGCCGGCGATCCCGTGGACGACCTCCTCATTGAGGCTGATGCAGATATGGCCGGGGTATTTCCGGTAGCCGAGAAAAGCGCTGCGCACCCCGGCTTCGGACATGAGCTGGGAAGCGACGTGGTCGATCTCGCCGGTGGTCACGCCGGGGGCGACCCGGGTGGCGAGCTCGTTGAGGATCTGCGCGGCGGCCTCTCCGGCCCGGCGCATCTTCTCGATTTCGTGGGGGCGCTTGATGGGGATCATGAGTCGGCCCTCAAGTCGTTGTAGAGAAGCTGGAAAACGGCGTCCCGGCCGAACCGGACATCCACTTTTTTCAGAAGCCCGGCCGCCTCGTAGTGGCTGGAGATCGGTTTGGTGAACTCGTGATATTGGGAAAGGCGGTGGTCGAGGGCTTCGAGCGTGTCATCCTGGCGGCGAGCGAGGACCCCATCGCATTTCGGGCACGGCGCATCCACCGAAAGCTTGTGGAATTTCTCGTTGAAAACCGCGCCGCAGCCACGGCAGGTAAGGCGTCCGAGCATGCGGGCGCGGACCTCGTCGTCCGGGAGCTCGAGGAGGTAGACGGTCTGGAGGCCGGAGGATTTTGATTCCAGAAGCGAATCGAGCGAGATGGCTTGGCCGATCGTGCGGGGGAACCCGTCGAAGATAAACCGGGAGTGGGAGCCGAGCCATCGGCCCACGAACCGGAGGGCCAGTTCATCCGGAAACAGAAGCCCGCGGCTCGCGTAGGAATCCGCTTCGAGTCCGATGGGTGTCCCCTTCGCGCGCTCTTCGCGGACGATGGCACCCGTGGAGACGTGGGGGATGCCGAAGACCGCCCCGAGGAGGGAGGCTTGCGTGCCCTTGCCGGAAGCCGGCGGACCAAGCAGAACGATGCGGTTCTTCAATGGTTCGGTGCGCGCACTACTGGTGCGCCGCGAGATAGATGGTCACTCCGGCGATGATGAGGAGACCCAGCGCGGCATACATCCAGACGAGGGTCTGGTCGTCGAGCAGGTTGCCCGATCCCATCCGCGGACGCTGGTCGCGGGCACCGCGGATCCGCCCTTTGCGGAGGAACCCGTCGTAGTGGCGCTGGAGGAGGTGGGTCTCCACCTGGCGCATGGTGTCGAGCACGACGCCGACAATGATCAGGAGGCCGGTGCCGCCGAAAAATTGCGAGGTCATGTAAGGCACGTTGAGCCCCTGGGTCAGCATCTGCGGGAGGACCGCGATGATCGTGAGGAAGGCCGCCCCCGCAAATGTCAGGCGCGTCATCGTGTAATCGAGAAAGTCCGCCGTCGGCTTGCCGGGACGGACGCCGGGGATGAAGCCGCCGTATTTTTTGAGGTCGTCGGCGATCTGGACCGGCTGGAACTGGGTGGCGACCCAGAAATAGCTGAAGAAGAAAATCATCACGCCGTAGAGCGCGTAATGGATCCAGCCGGACGTCAGCTCGTTGGAGAGCGCCTGGGCCCAGTGCTGACCGGGAAAGGCCATGTTGAAAATGGTCGAGGGAAAAAGCAGGATTGCCTGGGCGAAGATGATCGGCATGACGCCCGCGTAGTTGATCTTGAGCGGCATGTATTGGGTTTGCCCGCCGTAGACCTTTCGGCCGACGACCCGCTTGGCGTATTGGATGCTGACTTTCCGCTGCGCCTGGGTGACGGCGATGACGGCGGCGACGACGAAGACGAGGAAGGCCACCATGAGGACGAGGACGACCGGGCTGACTGCGGCCTGGGCATCGGCGGCGGAGGGCACGAACGTCCTCCATGCCTGGATGAGGCCGGCGGGAAGCTGGGCGAGGATGCCGATGGTGATGATCAGGGAGACCCCGTTGCCGATGCCCCGTTCGGTGATCTGGTCGCCGATCCACATCAGGAACATCGTCCCCGCGGTCATCGTGAGGACGATGGTCAACTGGAAGCCGAATCCCGGGGAAGGCACGAGGCTGACGCCCATCCGGTTGATGGTTTCCATGATGCCCGGCAGGAAGGGGTTGTGCTGGGGGTTCTCGAAGGATTTGGCCAGGAGATAGCCTTGGAAGATGCAGAGCGCGATCGTGGCGTAGCGGGTATACTGCATGATCTTCTGGCGTCCGCCGTCCTCGCGCGAGAGCTTCCCGAGCTGCGGGATCACTGCGGTGAGAAGCTGGAGCATGATCGAGGCGCTGATGAACGGCATCACGCCGAGCGAGAAGATCGCGCAGTTGGCGAGGGCCCCGCCGCTGAAGAGGTTGAAGAGGTCCGCCACCCCACCGGCCGAGGCCGCATTGGCTTTGTCCATGAACCAGTGCCGGAGCACGTCGGCATTGACGCCGGGTGCCGTGATCGCCGAACCGGCGCGGACGACAACGATCATCGCCATGGTGAACAGCACACGGGTGCGCAGTTCCGGGATCTTGAAGATGTTGGCGAAGGCGGCGATCATGCGGCCTTACTTGTTGGCTTCCGGTTTGGGGATTTCGACCGACCCGCCGGCTTTTTCGATTTTTTCCCGGGCGGTGGCGCTCACCTCGTCGACGAGGACGTTGAGTGCTTTGGTGATTTCCCCGCGCCCGAGGATCTTGACTCCGTCGAAGCGTCCGTTGACGAGGCCCACCTTGCGGAGCGAGCCCTCGGTCACCGAGTCCCCGGCGGAAAAATGCTTTTCGAGCGAATCGAGGTTGACGACGCCGTAGACGGTTTTGAACGCGGCGTTGTTGAACCCGCGCTTGGGCAGGCGGCGGAACAAGGGCATCTGGCCCCCTTCGAACCCGGGGCGGATCGAGCCGCCCGAGCGGGCCTTCTGGCCCTTGTGGCCTTTGCCGGAGGTTTTCCCCTTGCCGGAGCTTTCTCCGATGCCGAGGCGTTTGCGGCGGTGTTTGGCACCGGGGTTGGGTTTGAGGTCGTGGAGTCTCATGGGATCAGGCTGCTGCTGGCACCGCCGCTTCGACTTTGGCCCTGACGGCCTTGCCGCGCAGGCGGAAAATTTCTTCTTTTTGGCGGAGCTGGGTCAACGCGGCGATGGTGGCGTGGACCACGTTCGCGTGGTTGTTCGATCCCAGCGACTTGGCGAGGACGTCGCGGATGCCGACCGCCTCGATGACGGCGCGGACGCCGCCGCCCGCGATGACGCCGGTCCCGGGAGAGGCGGGGCGGAGGAGGACGCGACCGCCGCCGAATTCCCCGAGCACCTCGTGCGGGATCGTGTTTTCATGGACGGCGATTTTGATCATGTGTTTTTTCGAGGCGTCGGTCGCCTTGCGGATCGCTTCGCTCACTTCGTTCGCCTTGCCGAACCCGACGCCGACTTTTCCCTTGTGGTCACCGCAGACGATGAGTGCGCTGAAGCTGAAGCGGCGCCCGCCCTTCACGACCTTGGCGCATCGGTTGATGAACACGACTTTCTCCGTCGTCTCCTTGGGTTCGCTGGGGGTGTCCGAGCGGGAGTTCCTTCTATCTCTGGGTTTCGGAGGCATGATGTATAATGGTTAAAATTCGAACCCGCCTTCACGGGCGGCGTCGGCCAGGGCTTTGACTTTGCCGTGGTATTTGAAACCGCCGCGGTCGAAGACCACCTTGGTGATTTTTTTGGAGGCGGCGCGCTCGGCGACGAGCTTGCCGACTTTCTGGGCACCCTCCACGTTCGCGCGGGTCTTGGCACCCGAGCGGAGATCCGCTTCGGTGGTGTTGACGGAGACGATGGTTTTCCCCGCCTCGTCGTCGATGACTTGGGCGGTGATGTGGCGTCCGGAAAAATGGACGGCCAGACGGGGGCGCTCTGCGGTTCCCGAGACTTTTTTGCGCAGGCGGAGGTGGCGGTGTTGGCGTTTGTCGGTGGCGGACATGGGTTATTGGACGGTTTTGCCTTCTTTGCGGCGGATTTGCTCGCCAACGAAACGGACGCCTTTGCCCTTGTAGGGTTCCGGCGGATAAAACGCGCGGATGTCGGCGGCGCACTGGCCCACGACGTGGTTGTCAATGCCTTCGATGGTGATTTTGGTATTGTCGGCGACAGTGATTTTGATTTCCGCCGGGATCGGGAAGAGGATCGGGTGGGATTTGCCGAGGCTGAGGTTCAGGGTTTTTCCCTGGACGGCGGCCTTGAAGCCGACGCCCTGGATTTCGAGTTCGCGCTTGAACCCTTCGTTGACGCCCGTGACCATGTTGGCGACGAGGGCGCGGGAGAGGCCGTGCAGGGCTTTCTCCTGGCGGGATTCCCCCGAGCGGGTGAGCGCGACCTCGGCACCCTCGACCTTGGCCGAGATGGCGGCGGGCAGCGTCCACTCCAGCTTTCCCTTGGGGCCTTCCACCGCGACAGAGCCGGCCCCGGAGACCGAGACCTTCACCTTGGCGGGCAGCGTGATTTTTTTGTTGCCGATACGTGACATGGTTACCAGATGTAGGCGAGCACTTCGCCGCCGACGTTTTGTTTGCGCGCTTCCTGGCCGGAGAGCACTCCCCGCGGAGTCGAGAGGACCGCGATGCCCATGCCGCCGAGGACGCGGGGGATTTCCCCCGCCCCCACGTAGCGGCGCAGGCCGGGGCGGCTCACTCGCTTGAGCCCGGCGATGGCGCTGGTTTTGTTGATGAATTTGGTGCGGATTTTGAGCTGCGGATGCTTCTCGGTGGTGTCGAGCTCGTAGTCGTTGATGTAGCCTTCCTTTTTGAGGATCTTGGCGACTTCGCTCTTGAGCTTCGAATACGGCATCTTGAATTCGGTTTTTTTGGCACCGGCGGCGTTGCGCAACCGGGTCAGGAGGTCGGCGATGGGATCATTCATTGGCGTGGGTTCCTCAGGCAGCGGCTTCCGCGACCTTGGCAGGTGCTTTCTTGGCTTTGTCGGCGAACGGCATTCCGAGTTCGCTCAGGAGGGACTTCGCCTCCTCGTTGGTGGCGGCCGTCGTGACGATCGTCACGTCGAAGCCGATGTTCTTCTTGATGCGGTCGAGTTCGATTTCCGGGAAGATCGACTGGTCGGAGATGCCGAGGGTGTAATTCCCGTGCCCGTCAAACGCGCGGGTGGAGACCCCGCGGAAGTCGCGGATGCGCGGGAGGGCGGCCTTGATCAGGCGACCGAGGAACTCATACATGATGCGTCCGCGGAGGGTGACCTTGGCACCGATGGCCTGGTTGTCGCGGAGTTTGAAGTTCGAGATGGCTTTTTTCGAGGTGGTGGTGACCGGTTTCTGGCCGGTGATCGTGGCGAGCTCGGTCCTGGCGATTTCGAGCGCTTCCTTGGTATCCGGCGAGGAGCCGATGCAGGTGTTGACGACGACCTTCGAGATTTTCGGGATCTCGTTCACGTTTTTATACCCGTGTTTCTCGCGCAGGGCGGGAAGGACGCGGGTTTTGTATTCGATGAGAAGTTCGGGTTCCTGGGTCATGGCTTAGGCGGCCTTCTTTTTGGCCGGTTTGTCGGAGGCGGCCTTTTCGACCAGCTTGACGTTCGAGATATGGAGGGGGCCTTCGCGCTCGATGATCGCGCCGTTCGGCTGGTCCTGGGTTTTGCGCTGGTGCTTTTTGATCATGCGGACGCCTTCGACGATCACCTGGCTTTTGGCCGCGATGATTTGAAGGACCTTGCCGCTGGCACCCTTGTGATTGCCGGAGATCACCTGGACGATGTCGCCGCGACGGACGTGGAAACTTGGTCTGCTCATAGGACTTCCGGGGCCAGCGAGATGATTTTCATGAAGTTTTTTTCGCGGAGTTCGCGGGCGACGGGCCCGAAGATGCGGGTGCCGCGGGGGTTCATGTCCTTGTCGATGATGACGATCGCGTTGTTGTCGAAGCGCAGGTAGGAGCCGTCTTCGCGGCGGACGGGCTGCCGGGTGCGGACGACCACGGCGCGGACGACGTCGCCTTTTTTCACGGTGCCGCCGGAGGAGGCTTCCTTGACGTTGGCGGTGATGATGTCGCCGACATGGGCGTTGGCCGAGGCTTTGCCGATGACGCCGATCATGGTGGCCATGCGGGCGCCGGTGTTGTCGGCCACATCGATGCGGGTGCGGAGCTGGATCATGTTAATGTTTGAGGATTTCGACCAGGCGCCAGCGTTTTTGGCGGCTGAGAGGACGGGTTTCCATGATGCTCACGCGGTCGCCGACCTTGGCTTCGTTTTTCTCGTCGTGGGCATGAAATTTCGAGACCTGTTTGGTGATTTTGCCGAACTTGGGATGCGGGACGCGGGTGACCGTGCGGACGACGATCGTTTTGTCCATGGCGTCCGAGACGACCTCGCCGACGCGGGTTTTCCGGAGCGGGCGGTTGCGGGCGGGGGGGGGTTCGGGAGTGGTGGTGGTTTCGCTCATTTACTTTGCGGAGGTTGGGCGTGTCTTCCTGGCGAGCACGGTTTCGATTCTGGCGATGTTGCGGCGGAGGGCGTGGAGCATGTGGGGTTTCTCGAGCTGCCCGCTCTGCTGCTGCACACGCAGGTTGAAGATTTCCTCGCGCAGCTCGCGCTTGCGGGAGAGGAGTTCCTTGGCTGTGAGCTCTTTGATTTCAGCGATTTTCATGGCGTGAATCAGCCGGCGTGGTGGCGGGCGATGAACCGGGTGCGGACCGGGAGTTTGTTGGCCGCGAGGCGCAGGGATTCGCGGGCGACGGTCTCGGAGACGCCGTCGAGCTCGAAAAGGATGTTTCCCGGGCGCACGACGGCGACCCAGTATTCCGGCTGGCCTTTGCCTTTGCCCATGCGGGTTTCCGGCGGGCGGGCGGTGACGGATTTGTCGGGGAAGATGCGGATCCAGAGCTTTCCCTTGCGTTTCATGTTGCGGGTGAGGGCAACGCGGGCGGCTTCGATCTGGGTGTTGGTGATCCAGGCGCGCTCCAGCGTCTGGAGGCCGAATTCCCCGAAATCGATACGGATATTGCGCGAGGCAAGACCCTTGCGGCTTCCCCGCTGGGTTTTGCGATACTTCACGCGTTTTGGCAACAGTGGCATGTCAGGTTCCTTCTAGGATGGGAGATTCGATCAGGCGGTCGGCTCGAGCGATTCCTTGGGTTCGGGTTTGCGGGCGGTCTCGGCCTTTTCGGCCTCGACGACTTCCTGTTTCTTGCAGATCCAGCATTTGATGCCGATCTTCCCGGCGACGGTCATGGCTTCGGTGAAGCCGTAGTCGATCGGGGTGCGGAGAGTGTGGAGGGGGACTTTGCCCTCGCGATACCATTCGGTGCGGGCGATTTCCGCGCCGCCGAGACGTCCGGAGCAGCGGATTTTGATGCCGAGGGCCCCCTGTTCCATGGAGATCTGGACCGCGCGCTTCATGGCGCGGCGGAAAGAGATGCGCCGCTCGAGCTGGGAGGCGACGTTTTCTGCGACCAACTGGGCATCGAGATCGGGGCTCTTGATTTCGACGATGTCGATTTTGACGGATTTCCCACCTGCGAGATCGCTGACTTCCTTGGTGAGGTTTTCGATTTCCGAACCGCGGCGTCCGATGACCACGCCTGGGCGCGCGGTGTGGATCGTGACGCGCAGGCTGTTCCAGGCGCGCTCGATCACAATGCGTGCGACGGCCGCCTGCTTGAGTTTCTTTTTGAGGGATTCTCGGATTTTTGCGTCGGCGAGAAGGTAGTCGGCAAAATCTTTGCGCGAGGCATACCAGCGCGATCCCCAGTCACGGGTGACCGGGAGGCGGAATCCGATTGGGTTGACTTTTTGTCCCATGATTTACTCCTTGGAATCCGCGGTGGGGGCGGACGTTTCTGTGGCTGGCTCTCCGGGAGCCGGTTTTGCGGTCGCTTTTTTGGAGCGGGTTTTTTTGGTTTTTGCCGCCGGTTCGCGGCGTTTGATTTCGATTTCGTCGGTGAGGGTGATGCGGATGTGGCTGGTGCGCTTGCGGATCGGGCCGGCGCTGCCGCGGGCTTTTGGCTGGGAGCGCTTGAATGTCGGCCCCTCGCCCACGACGGCTTCTTGGACGACGAGGCTCGCGGCGCGGAGGTTGTTGTTGTTTTCGGCGTTGGCGATCGCGCTTTTGAGCGTCTTGATGACGAGCAAAGCGGCCTTTTTCGGGGTGAACCGGAGGATGTCCAAGGCATCCGTCGCCGGAAGGCCCTGGATCTCACGGGTGACCTCGCGCGCCTTGAAGGCGGAGATCCTCGCGAATTTGTAAGTCGATTTTACCTGCATGTCGTTGTTGGGTTTGAAGATTTATTTTTTGGCGTCCACCCGGAGGCGGTCGCCGGTTTTGACGGTTTCTTTTTCCGATTCGAGATTTTGAATGATGGCACCGCAGATCCTGTCCCTGACATCCACGACGCGCGCGTTTCCGATTCTGCGGTCGTCGCGCCAGACCTGGAAAGGCATGCCGACTTTGACGCCGTGTTTGGCGCCGATATTGGCGACGACGAGCGAGAGGTCCTCCTTGGTATCCACGACCATCCCGTCCGAGAGCGTGGCCTCGATGCTTTGGGCGCTGGCGGCGTTTGGTGCCCCGAGAATTTCGCTGGTTTTCCGGAGTTCGGTTTCCACCGCCATTCGTGCCTGCGGGTTGGTCCCTTCGGTCGTTTTGATGAGGACGCGGATGCTTTCGGAGAGCCTCACGAGCTGGTTCACGGCATCCTCGTTCTGCTTTTTGAGCAGGCGGAGGTCGCGGACGGCGGCCAGGAGGCGCTGCTCGACTTTTTCCGGCTCCTTGTCGAGTCCGGCGAGCCCGTAGGCATCGAGTTTGAGCTGGAGTTCGGCGGCTTGGCGCTTGAAGACCTCGGATTCGCTGTTGGCCATGGCCAGGCTGTCGGTGAGGGCCTTGATCGAGGTGCGAGCCAGAACCAGCTTTTCCTCCAAGCTGCCATGGTCGGCCTCGTCCGGAGCAGGGATGGGGATCACCTGCCCCAGGGGGGCTGATTCAAAATCTTTCAAAGAGCGGTTGTCCTGGGCCGATGATCCGAGGATCCCCGGCAGGACGATGAACGCTGCCGCCGTGGCGACAACCTTCATGGGTTATTTGGTCACTTTCGCGGTGTGAGAACCGTGTTTTTTGAAGATGCGGGTCGGGGAAAATTCCCCCAGTTTGTGTCCGACCATGTTCTCCGTCACAAAGACCGGGATGAATGTTTTGCCATTGTGCACGTTGAAGGTGTGCCCGACGAAATCCGGGGTCACAGTGCTGCGGCGGGACCAGGTTTTGATTGGTTTTTTGATGCCGGAGTCGTTCATCCGGTCAATTTTGTCGAGGAGCTTCCACTCGACGAACGGGCCTTTTTTTAGGGAGCGTGCCATGTTTAGTTTTTAGCTTTGGCCTTGCGGCGCTGGACGATGAAAGTGTCGGAAGGCTTGTGTTTGCGGCGGGTTTTGAACCCCTTGGCGAGCTGGCCCCACGGGGACATCGGGTGGTGGCGTCCGCCGCCGCCCTTGCTTTTTCCCTGGCCACCACCCATCGGGTGATCGACCGGGTTCATGACCATGCCGCGGACGTGCGGGCGGCGTCCGAGCCAGCGGGAGCGCCCGGCTTTGCCTGCGGAGACGTTCATGTGGTCGGCATTCCCGACCTGGCCGAGGGTCGCGTAGCAATTTTCGTTGATTTTGCGGATTTCCCCGGAGGCGAGTTTGATGAGGGCGAAGCCCCCCTCGCGGTTCGCGAGCACGGCGACCGAGCCGGCACTGCGGATGATCTGGCCGCCGCGGCCGGGGGTGAGTTCCACATTGTGGACCTGGGAGCCGAGCGGGATGGATTTGAGCGGGAGGGCATTTCCGACCGAGGGATCGGCCTTTTCGCCGGCGGTGATCTTGGTTCCGACACCGAGGCCGGCAGGGGCGAGAATGTAGGCTTTTTCTCCGTCCGTATATTGGAGAAGCGCGAGCCTGGCGGAGCGGTTCGGGTCGTATTCGATGGCGAGGACCTCGGCGACGATGTCGCGCTTCGCGCGTTTGAAATCGATGATCCGGTAGCGGCGCTTGTGGCCGCCGCCGCGGTGGCGCATGGTCATGCGTCCCTGATTGTTGCGGCCGCCGGTCCTTTTGATCGGCTCGGTGAGCGTTTTCTCCGGCTTGTCCTTGGTGATCTCGGCGAAGTCCGGAAGGGCCTTGAAGCGGCTCGCGGGGGTGAGAGGTCTGAAAGTTTTGAGTGCCATGTTGGTTCCTTAGACGATTAGACGAGGTCGAGTTTTTCTCCGGATTTGAGCGTGACGACCGCCTTCTTCCAGTTCGGGCGGCGGCCGAAATCCGCTTTGCGCTCGCGTTTTTTCTTGCCGTCGAAATTGGCGGTGTTCACGGAAACGACCTTTTTCTTGAAGATCGCTTCGACCGCGCGTTTGATCTGGAGCTTGTTGGCGGCGGGGCTGACGCGGAAGACGTATTTGTTGAGTTTTTCCGAGAGGAGGGTGGCCTTCTCGGTGAGGATGACGGTTTGAATATGGTCGTGGACTTCGTTCATGGCGCGAGCCTTTCGGAGAGTTTTTCGAGGGCGTCCTTCGTGAGGATAATTTTGTCGAAGGCGAGGAGTTGTTCCGTGTTCACGTCGTCCGCGCGGGTGAGCTGGGCATTCGGGACATTCCTGGCCGCCTTGAAGGTCGTTTCATCGAAACCGAGCGAGACGACGAGTGTCCTGCGGGCGTTGGCGGAAGTTTCGGAGAGGAGGGAGACGAAAAGTTTCGTCTTCGGTTCAGCGACTGCGAATGTGTCGACGAGGAGGACGTCCCCGTCGAGGATCCGGGCGCTGAGGGCTTTGCGGAGGGCGAGTTTTTTGACGGCCTTCGGCGTGTTCTTCGTGTAGTCGCGCGGGTGCGGCCCGTGGGCTGCGCCGCCGCCCACCCAAACGGGGCTGGAAAAATATCCGGCCCTGGCGCGTCCGGTTCCTTTTTGCCGCCAGGGCTTGCGTCCGGAGAGGTTGACCTCGGCCTTGGTCTTGGCGCAGGCGGTGCCGCTGCGCCGGGCTGCCTGGATGGCAACGACGACATCGTGCACGGCCTGTCGGCCCTTGGCATCTTCGGTGATCAGTTGGATTTTCGCCTTCTCTGCATCGGCGGCTGTCAGGACGGTCGCGCTCATGGTCAATTGTGCTGCGGACAAACTGCGGCGGTGCCATCCGTGGGGACGGCGGTTGCGCGGTGGTCGGTGTGCGTGTTCATTTCAAAAAAAGTTACCCGTTGGCCCTTGGAAATATCCGGGGACAAAAAAACCACGCTAACGTGGTAGAGCGTCCAACCGAAGACTCGCGGGAGAGAGGAGTTTACGGGCCGAAGTTCGCATGGCAAGAAAAAAAGAAAGAAATTTTATGCGAGCGCGCTCGGGCGTTGCGCCGATGCTCCCTGGCCTTGCAACTTTCCGGCATGCGCCCCGTCCGGAGGAAGCTGCGAAACTTTGCTTTACGTCAAAGAATCCGGGTGGTATGGGGTTCCGCATGAAAACCTCGTTCCCTCTTGATAGCCGTGGCTTCAAGCCGACGACAAAGGCCCTGCCAAAACCCATTTCGAGGGAGATTATTGAGATGCGACGAATCGCCTCCGCCCTTCTGGTTCTTGTCATCCTTTCCGGGTGCTCTTTTGTGACCGAGTTCAACGACGCGCGCTACAACCGGAACAACAAGACCGGGGACAACTGGCTTTCAGACCAAACCGGGCCCGCCGCGATCAATATTGCCGGGAATTGGACCAGCAACGACTGGGGGCGTGCGTCTTTCACCCAAACCGGTCGCAAAATCACCGGCACCATCGGAGACTACACCGTGCGTGGAGTGGCCAGCGGAGATCGGGCCTACCTGCTCATCGCCCAGGGCGAATGGTATTACTACAGCGCGGTGCTCGAACTCCAGCGGCCCGGGCTCCTCACCGGGCGTTTCTCGCGGGCGATTCCCTACGTCAGGAGCGTGGGCCGCCCGATGCGCCTGGAACAGCTCGCCCACTGAGGCGGGCCCCTTCAGTAGTAGCGAGGCGGCTGCCCGGTGGATTCCAGGACGGAGAGCCAGATATCTTGGCCCGGATCCACGGTGCGCCGCGCAGATGTGGCCACGGCGATCGGGACATGGACGTAGACGCTGTGCCATCGGGCGACGATCAGTCCGGTTTTGCCCGCCATCCCGGCGTGGACGGCCGCCTGGCCGAGCCGCATGCAATAAATCCGGTCCTGGGGCATGGCCGGCACGCTCCGGATCATGTAGCTCGGGTCGATATACTTCAGGGTCAGCGCCGTCCCGCATTGCCTGAAATGTTCGATGAGCTGGTCTTTGAGAAAATGCCCGATATCGCCCAGCCGGATATTGCCCGAAGCATCGGTCTGGCCGGTCGAGCCGAGGTGCTCCTGGCCGGCTCCTTCGGCGGTGATGATGACGGCGTGCCCGCGCGAGACCACCCGCTGGCGGATGACTTCGAGAAACCCGTGCGGGCCCTCCAAAGCGAACGGGACTTCGGGGATCAACACCGCGTTGACCTCGCCGCTCGCTATGGTCGCGGCGCAAGCGATGAACCCGGAGTGGCGGCCCATGAGTTTGACCAGGCCGATCCCGCCGCGGGCGCTGCGGGCCTCGGTGTGGGCGGCGTGGACGGCCTGCACCGCTTCGGCGGCGGCGGTCTCGTAACCGAAGCTCTTGTCCATGTAGATCATGTCGTTGTCGATGGTTTTCGGGACTCCGACCACAGCGAGTTTTGCCCCGCGCCGCCGGGCCTCCTTGTCGATGGCCAACGCCCCGCGCTGGCTGCCGTCGCCGCCGATGACGAACAAAATATTGACGTCGAGTTCCTGCAGCCGGTCCACCATGCGGAGGACGTCCTGGGGCCCGCGCGAAGTGCCGAGCCACGTCCCGCCGAACTCGTGGATATTGGCCACCGCCTCGGGGGTCAGGTTTTCGATCGCGTGCCCGTATTCCGGGATGAGCCCCTCGAACCCATATGGGATGCCATAGATCCTCCGGACGCCGTAGCGGTAATACGCCTGCATGACGATCGCGCGGATCACATCGTTGAAGCCCGGGCAGAGCCCCCCGCAGGTGACGATGGCGCAATTCGTCTGCGCGGGGTCGAAGAAGATTTTTTTGCGCGGTCCGGCGACCTCGAAGCAGGGGAATTCCCTCCCCTCGGCGATCATCCGGGAAACATCCGGGAGCTCGTGCTGGACGAGCACCCGGTGGTCGTCGGTGTAAAAGGCATGACCGGGAGTGCCCTCCGCCATGAGCCGCTCCAATGGCGAGGAAATCTTGCGGTCTCCGAGACAGCGGACGGTCAGCGATGACGGGTCGAGATCCTCAACCATCGGGGTCCCCTATTTTTTTTCCGCATCGAGCGCGGCGCGGATTTCGGCCTCGATTTCGGAGTAGAGGGCGGCGTCGGCTTTGAGGGTTTCCTTCGCGGCGTCCCGGCCCTGGGCGAGCTGGTTGCCCTTGTAGCTGAGCCAGGAACCACGTTTCTCCAGAATCCCCTTCTCGATGGCGAGGTCGAGAAGCGAGCCGGTGCTGGAAATCCCCTCGTTATACATGATGTCGAACTCGGCCTCCATGAACGGGGCCGCGACCTTGTTCTTCACCATCTTGACCTTCGTCCGGTTCCCGGTCATCGAGCCGTCGCTGCTCTTGATGGCACCAATCCGCCGGATGTCCACCCGGACGCTCGAATAGAATTTCAGCGCTTTTCCACCCGGGGTTGTCTCCGGGTTGCCGAACATGACGCCGATTTTTTCGCGGATCTGGTTCGTGAAGATGCAGACCGTCCGGGACTTCGAGATGAATGCGGTGAGCTTGCGCAGGGCGTTGCTCATGAGGCGGGCCTGGGCGCCCACGACCGCATCCCCGATCTCGCCTTCGAGCTCGGATTTCGTGACGAGGGCCGCCACCGAGTCGAGCACGATGATGTCGAGGGCATTCGAGCGGACGAGCGTTTCCAAGATCCGGAGGGCTTCCTCGCCGGAACTCGGCTGGGAAACGAGAAGCTCGTCGAGATTGACGCCGAGCTTCTGCGCATACTGGGGGTCCAGGGCGTGCTCGACGTCGATGAACCCGGCCAGGCCGCCGCGCTTCTGTGCCTGCGCGATCGCCGTGAGCGTCAGGGTGGTTTTTCCGGAGGATTCCGGTCCGAAAACCTCGACGATCCGCCCGCGCGGAAACCCGCCGACCCCCAGCGCGCGGTCGATGAGGATGTTTCCCGTCGGGATGACATCGACCGGCGAGGTGCTGTGGTCGCCCAAGCGGCGGATGGCCTCGCTCCCGTAGTCTTTTTCGATCTGCTGGAGCGCCAGCTCGAGGCTTTTCGAGCGGGCGGCGGCGGTTTTGTCTGCTGTGGAGGAGTCGTCGGATTTTGCCATGTCGTGGGTCGTTTCGGATTAACGCCCGAGACTATGCGTGCGCGGCGGGATTCGGGAAATCAAAATCCTCCGGCACGCGAGAAATATTCTCGGGTTTGGACGAGCCGGGGCCCCCAGACAGGGCATTCGACCGGGCTTCCGTTCTGCGCTTGCCACGGAAAAGCCTCCGCAGATTCCCCGGGCATTCAGCGTCCGTCGACGATCATGAGGCTGGGCACAAACTGCTGGACGCAGTTCGCCTCGTTGATCTGCACGAGCGTGTTCAGGGGGTCCTGCGAATTAAATGCCACAAACCAGATCCTCGGCACCTGCGCGCCCTGGGCGAAGCTGTTCATGCGTGTGAAGAGGACATACTCGCCCGGATCAGGCACGGAAAATTCGAAACGCCCGCTGGCATCGGTGGTCGTGCCCGCGCTCGCCATCGGAAGACCCGCAGTAAAAAATTCGTTTCCATCCACGGTCGTGCCTGCGGGAATCCGCGAGACTTCCGAGGCCCGTCCTTCCAGGTAATTGGCGATGGCCTTCCGCGGAAAGAGAAAGACCTGGACCCCCGGCATGGCAACCCGCTTCCCGGACTCGCTGCGGAGAACAATGCTGCCCCGGACGAGACCCGGTTCCGCCACCTCGCGCGAGACGAAGAGGAGCCGCTGGTTCTCTTTTTCCTTCTCGGCGATCTTTTTTTCCAGTTCCTCGAACCGGACCGAACTCTTCCTCAGTTCGGCGTGGAGTCCGGCGATCCAGAACCCGGCTCCAGTCAAGACCGACAACGCCAGCAAAAACGCGATCCACCCCGAGAGGAGCACAGCGGTGTTCCGCTTCGCCCGACGGCCGCGCCCCGGGTGGCGGCCGCCGGATGTTTTTCCCTCGCCTTCGCTGGCTCGCAGGTATTTCGGCGGTTCGATCTTTTTGAGGAACTCGGGCAGCGGGGTCCAATCCGGGCAGGCTTCGCTGTAGCACAAATCGGTCTCGAAAAAAAAGCCGGAATCCACCAGCGAGGGCAGTTGTTCCGCCCGGTATTGGCCGATGACATTTCCGGCGCGGGCGACATGGACCAGGTGTTTGCTCATTTGGTTCCTCCTTTTTCCAAGAAATCCCGGTGCGATGCAACCCACTCCATCGCTTCCGCTCGGGAGGTCAGTGCCCCTTCCAATTGCCGGACCTGCACGGCATCGAGGATGCGCTTGAACGGCGGGCCGGGCTTCCATCCCAACAGGATCAGATCCCGCCCGGTGACGAGCGGCGGCGGGATCAGCGGCTCGCGCGAAAATTCCTCCCGCTTGGTCAGGAGGAAATCGTAGTTGTCGACCAGCCCGTGCGACCCGAGGCAATCGACCCGGTGGAGTTCCATCTCATCGTCGATCGTCGGGCGCGCCAGGAACCGCTTGAGCGTCGCCACCCTCATGTGCTGCACGTCTTTGAAAGCCATATGGTTCCTGACCGCCGCCACCGTCGCCTCGGTCTGCGCGTTTGAAAACCGCAGGCGCTCGAAGATTTTTCCGGCCATTGCCGCGCCGAGCGATTCGTGCCCGTTGAACCGGATCCTGCCGGTCTCATCCCGCCGGGATGACGGCGGCTTGCCGATGTCGTGAAACAGCACGGAAAAAACCAGGGGCACCGAAACCGTCTCCGGCAGCAGCGACAACATCAGCCGTGTGTGCACGAAGACATCGCCCTCGGGATGAAACTCCGGCGGCTGTTCGCACCCCTTCATCACGGCCACTTCCGGCAACAGGACCTCCAGCAACCCGGACTCGTCGAGCAGATCAAATCCCCCCACCCGCGACGGATGCACAAAGATTTTCACCAGCTCGTCGCGGATCCGTTCCGCGCTGACCACCGTGATCGACCGCGCCATCGCCCGCAGCGCGGCCCATGTGGATGGCTCGATCTGAAATCCCAGCGTCGCGGCAAACCGGACCCCCCGGAGCAGCCGCAGTTTGTCCTCCCGGAACCTGTCGGACGGTTCGCCAATGCAACGGATGATGCCCGCCTTCAGATCGGTCTCGCCCCCGACAAAATCCAGGATCTTTCCATCGACCGGATCGAAGAAGAGACCGTTGGCCGTGAAGTCCCGCCGCCGTGCGTCGCCCTCGGCCGTGGTGAACGTCACCGACTCCGGGCGCCGCCCGTCAAGATAGACCCCGTCCGCCCGGAATGTCGCCACCTGGAACTCCCCCCCGTCTTCCAGCACAACAATCACACCAAATTGCGCTCCCACCGCGACGGTCCGCGCAAACAGCTTTTGGACCTCCTCGGGATGCGCGCTGGTGGCCACATCGATATCGTGGGCCACCCGCCCGAGCAGGCGGTCGCGCACGCAACCGCCCGCAAAGTAGGCTTCGTGCCCCGCCTCACGCAGGCGCCGGACGATCCGCGTGGCGGTGGCTTCCATCGTCCGGTTTACTTTACCGCAGCCCAGACGCGGTGAACATCGTCATGGTCCTCCAACTCCTGAAGAAACTCGCCCGCCTCGGCGCGCTGTTCGTCCGTCAGCACCGGAAACTGCTTCGCCACATACCCGAGCTCGCTGGTCACGACGCTCCAGCCGTTTTGCGAAAGCCATTTCGAGGCGGATGCGGTGGCGGTGCACCCGGTGAGAAACCTGGCTCCGGCCACCCCCTCGGGAATGTCGTCGTTTTCCGCGTGCGTGAGGGCGGTCACATCGTTCGCCCCGGCCTCGATCGCCGCCGCCTCGATGTCCGCAGACGCATCCGGATGGTGCGCCTCGACGATCCCCACGTGGTCGAACAGAAATTTGTTGCTCCCCGGGGTTCCGAGCTGGCCCCGTTTGAAAAGCACCCGGATCTCGGGGGCCGTGCGGTTGTTGTTGTCGGTCAACACCTCGACGATGACCGGAACCTTGTGCGGCGCATAGCCTTCGAAGACCAGGTGGTCGAGGGAGATCTTCTCTCCGCCGATCCCCGCACCCTTCTTGATCGCCCGCTCGATCGCATCCCGCGTCACCGAGGCCTTGCGGGCTTTCTCGACTACGGCAAAAAGTCGCGCGTTGCCGCCGATGTCCGGTCCTCCGAGCTTGGCGGCGACCATCATTTCCTTCACCAGCTTGCCGACAACCTGGCCTTTCTTGAGGTTCGCGACCTCGCGCTTCGCATGCAACCACTGTCTTCCCATAGACGGCAAACCCTATCCGCCCCGCTCCCCGCGTGCAAACCCATTTGAAATGCCCCGCCATTCCGGCTCCCCTTCAGGACACAAAAAAACCGCATGCCCGCGCGGGCATGCGGCAGATTTTTGTCGCGCGGTCCGGCGCGGATTCCGGTCAGCTTTTTTGATCCAGAATCGCGGCCTTGACCTGCTCGGGCACCTGCTCGAAATGCGATGGTTCCATCGAGTAAGATGAGCGCCCCTTCGACAGCGAACGGATCGCCGTGGCGTATCCGAACATCTCCGCAAGCGGCACCTCGGCGTTGACGGTGCAAAGGTTGCCTTTGGTCTCGATGCCGATAATCTTCGCGCGGCGACGGTTGAGGTCGCCCATGATGTCTCCCTGAAATTCGTCCGGCGTGATGTTCTCCACCTTCATGATCGGCTCGAGCAGGATCGGCTTCGCTTTTTTCAGCGCGTCCTTGAGGGCGAAAATCGCGGCCATCTTGAACGCCATTTCGTTCGAATCCACGTCGTGGTAGCTGCCGTCGATGATGTCCACGTGGACATCGATCACCGGATACCCGGCCACCACGCCGTTCAAAACAGCCTCGTTGAAACCCTTGATGACAGCCGGAATAAATTCCTTCGGAATGGTTCCGCCCACGACTTTGTTTTCCGTGGTGATCCCCTTGCCTCGCTCGTTCGGCGTCACCTTGCAAATGACATGGCCATATTGCCCTCGCCCGCCCGATTGTTTCACGAGTTTTCCCTCGCCGTCGGCAGGTGTCAGGATCGTTTCCTTGTAGGCGATCTGCGGCTTTCCGGAATTGGCTTCCACCTTGAACTCGCGCAGCATCCGGTCGCGGATGATTTCCAGATGGAGCTCGCCCATTCCTGCGATGATCGTCTGGCCGGTGTCCTCGTCGGTGAAGACACGGAATGTCGGATCCTCTTCGGCCAGTCGCTGAAGCGCGATACCCATCTTCTCCTGGTCCACCTTGGTCTTGGGCTCGACGGACATCGAGATGACCGGATCAGGAAACGATGGAGGCTCCAAAAGGATCGTATGATCTTCATCGCAGAGCGTGTCTCCGGTGGTGATGTTCTTGATGCCAACAATGGCGGCGATGTCTCCCGAGTAACAGGTGTCGATGTCCTCGCGCTTGTCGGCCTGGATCTGGATCAGGCGGCTGATGCGCTCCCGCTTGTTCGTGCGCGGATTGTAGACCGTGTCGCCTTTGGACAGTTTTCCGGAATACACGCGGAAGAAAACCAGCTTGCCGACAAACGGGTCGCTCCACAGCTTGAAAGCCAGGGAGCAGAATTTTCCGTTGTCGTCCGATGGGGCCAGGATGGATTCCGACACGTTGTCCGGATTCAGGCCCTTGGCGGGCTGGATATCCAGCGGTCCGGGGAGGTAATCCAGCACGGCGTCAACGAGAAATTGCACCCCTTTGTTTTTGAATGCGGACCCGCCGACCACCGGGACGAACTTGTTGGCGATCGTCTGGCGGCGTATCGCGGCTTTGAGATCCTCCTTCGTGATGGGCTTCTCCTCGAGAAAGAGCATGCCAATTTCCTCGTCGAGATCGCACATCTGGGCAACGAGATCCTGGTAGGCTCTCTCCGTGGACTCCTGGAATTCGGCGGGGATTTCCTGGATCTCATACGTCGAACCCATGACGTCGTTGTCCAGATAGATGACCGCCTTGCGGTTGATCACGTCGATCTGGCCCTTGAGGTAATCCTCTTTTCCCAGAGGGATGAGGACCGGCCAGGCATTGGCACCGAGCTTCGCGCGCATGCTTTGCACGGCCGCCTCAAAATCGGCACCGGTGCGGTCCATTTTGTTGACGAACGCGATGCGCGGCACCCCGTATTTCGTCGCCTGCCGCCAGACAGTCTCCGACTGCGGCTGCACCCCGGCCACCCCGCAGAAAACCGCGATCGCGCCGTCCAGGACGCGGAGCGAGCGCTCGACCTCCGCTGTAAAATCCACGTGTCCCGGGGTGTCGATGATGTTCACCCGCATCTTGATCCCTTCATACGCCTTGTAGATCCCTTCCTCCCGGCGCTGCATCCACGCGCAGGTGGTCGCGGCCGAGGTGATCGTGATCCCTCGCTCGCGCTCCTGCTCCATCCAGTCGGTGACGGTCGTCCCCTCGTGCACCTCGCCGATCTTGTGGATCATCCCCGTGTAAAACAGGATCCTCTCCGTCAGCGTGGTTTTTCCGGCGTCGATGTGCGCGGCGATGCCGATGTTGCGTGTGCGCTCCAGCGGAAACGCGCGGTTTGGTGAGTTGGGATTTGCTGACATAAAATATGGTGTGCCGGTTCCAGTCACGTTCCCGGTGGATGAATCGTCTCCACCGGGACAACCGCGCGGATTTGCGGGAAATGGGAAGTTAGTCCACTCCGTGTCGGACTCAATAAAAAAGCGCTCGAAATTCAAAAAAAGGCCCGGCACTTTGTTTCCAAAGTGCCGGGCGCAATACTGGCAACGACCTACTCTCGCACAACCTATAGAAGCACTACCATCGGCTCTGCAGCGTTTCACTTCCGTGTTCGGAATGGGAACGGGTGGTGCCACTGCGCAGGATCACCAGACTCCGAAAATCTCAAATTTGAAATCTCAAATTTCAGATCGCCGCATGTCTGGCGACACCCCGCTATTTTTCGCTTTTCCAAAGATCTGCCCCGGCACCGGCCGCAGGCACCGGAACCGACAGGTTCCCTGGCATTCGCACATTAGGGGAAAAATTACAACCTCACAAGGAACAAGACTGTAAGATGGAGAAAAAAGCCGAACGAGCATTAGTATCGCTAAGCTGAACGCATTGCTGCGCTTATACCCGCGACCTATCAACGTGGTGGTCTTCCACGACTCTTCAGGGAGATT